>Ga0194057_10000091_pt1 | contig 41876 bp, 48 predicted proteins | sample SepL4415m_MetaG_FD_155474 | JGI IMG/M metagenome (GOLD analysis project Ga0194057, IMG submission 155474) | Anoxic zone freshwater microbial communities from boreal shield lake in IISD Experimental Lakes Area, Ontario, Canada - Sep2016-L442-15m | ecosystem: Environmental > Aquatic > Freshwater... | reverse complement strand
GTGGGAACGCCGCCGTGTATCATGAAGCCGCTGCCGCAGCGCCCGGGCCGGCGGCGTTCCCACCGGCCCCTCAGTCAGGCCCTGCTCCCCAGCGGAGACGCACCGTGCTCGCTGGGGTTTCCGCGTTAAGGAGCCCCTCACCGACTCGAGGAGGGACAGCAGATGGCCGAGCACAACGGCCTCGATGGCAAGCTGATGACCGTCGGGGAGGCCGTCGAGCGCTTCGTGCCCGACGGTTGCCAGATCGCCGTCGGCGGCTTCACCATCACCCGCAACCCGATGGCGGCGGTCTACGAGATCGCCCGCCGCCGCATCAAGGACCTGCACCTCGTGGCGCACTCCAACGGCCAGGCGCTGGACGTGCTGGTCGGCGCCGGCTGCGTGCGCCGCCTCGACATCGCCTACGCGGGCAGCGGCCGCTTCGCGCCCACCTGCATCCGCTTTCGCAAGGCGGTCGAACGCGGCGAGCTGCTGGTCGAGGACTACACCAACAACATGATGAGCTTGCGCTTCCTCGCCGGAGCTCTTGGCGTGCCCTTCATCCCCAGCAAGTCTGGGCTCGGCACAGATGTGATCGCCCGCGAGGGCTTTCCCCCGGAGCTGCGCGGCGCTGAGGGCGTGCCCTCGCACAAGGTCATCGTGATCGACAACCCGTTTGCCGACGGGGAGGACGAGGTGGTCCTGCTGCCGGCGCTCACCCCCGACGTGTCCATCATCCACGCCCAGCAGGTCAGCACCGACGGTACGGTGCGTATCAGGGGCCTCAGCTTCGCCGACCTGGAGCAGTGCAAGGCCGCAGCGGCGGTCATCGTCACCTGCGAGGAGATCGTCCCCGAGAGCTACCTGCGCCTCGCTCCCGACCGCAACGCCCTGCCGCCTTTCCTCGTGGATGCGGTTGTCCTGGCCCCGTACGGCGCGCACCCCACCGCCTGCCCATACTTCTACGACTACGACCCCGCCCACCTCAACCACTACAAGGTGGTGGCCAAGGACGATGCCTCCTGGGCCGCCTACCTCGACGAGTGGGTGTACGGCGTCGAGAGCTGGGACGCCTACCTCGACAAGGTCGGCGGCGCGCAGCTCGCGCGCATCAGGGCCAACACCGTGGCCGGCTACGCGCCGGGCCTCGACCGGAGGTGAGCGAGATGACTGACGCACAGACGGCGGCGCCGGACACGACGGCCGCCACGACCTCGCCGACCCCCGCCTACTCGCCGCGCGAGATGATGGCCATCGCCGCCGGCCGTTTCATCAACGACGGCGACGTGCTGTTCGCCGGCACCGGCGTGGCGATGCTGGCCGCCACTGTGGCCAAGCGCATCCACGCTCCCCACGCTCACATCTTCTTCGAGACCGGCGGCATCGGGCCGACCCTCGAGGAGCTGCCGATGGCGGTCGCCGACCCCCGGGTGATGGCCTTCGCCAACCTCAACGCCGGCCTCGTCGAGGCGTTCAGCTACGTGGCCAACCGGCGCCTGCACACCATCGCCTTCCTGGGCGCCGCGCAGATCGACCGCTACGGCAACATGAACTCGACGGTGATCGGCGACTACCACGCGCCGAGTGTGCGCTTCAGCGGCAGCGGCGGCGCCTGCGACGCGGGCTCGCTGGCCAGCGGCTTCATCGTGTTCATGCAGCACGGCGTGCAGAAGTTCGTCGAGAAGCTCGACTACCTGACCACGCCGGGCTGGCTCACGGGCGGCGACTCACGCAAGCGCGCCGGCTACCGGCGCGGCGGCCCCATCGCCGTGGTCACCAACCTGTGCGTGCTCAAGTTCGACGAAACCACCCACGAGATGTACCTCGCCGAGCGCTTCGAGGGCGTCACGCCGCAGCACATCCAGGAGAACACGGGCTTCGCGCTCGACGTCTCGCGGGCCACGGTGGCCGAGCCGCCGCAGGCCGAGGAGCTGCGCATCCTGCGCGACGACGTCGACCCGCAGCGCCTGATCCTGGACTGAGGCGCCGGCGCGCCTGTGTCAGGCGCGCCGGCGGCGGAACGGCCAGGGCAGCTGCGGGAAGTTGAAGAGGCCGCGCAGCGAGCGCGCCACGAAGGTCAGCGTGACCATCATCAAGATCGCCGCGACCGCGAACGAGAGCGGTAGCAGCAGCGCGGCGATCGCCAGGCGCAGGGGATCGTGTACGCGCCGGTACTGCGCCCCGCCGTCCTTCACCTCGATGAAACCGAGGGGCGCCGCCTGCACACCGCCGCCGCCGCCCCAGCCGTCCTGGTCCTTGTCTTTGCGACCGCCGCCGCCACCGCCGCCGAACCCCCAGCGCACGCGCGCCACCGGGATCACCGTCACGCCGTCACGCTCCACCGGCGCGCCGAACACGGCGCTCGCCGCGGCATTGGCGCCGAGGCGCTCAGCCAATCTGGTGAGGCCGTTCTCGGCGGCGTCCGCGCGCGCCTCTTTTTCGGCGTCCTCAAGCTTGTCTGCCATGGTCCCTCCTCGTTTCACGGCCGCGCTTCGGCGGCCACCGCCGTCCACTTCAGAGTGTGTACCCGCCTGACGCAAGAAGAAGCCTTGAGCAGCAGATGTGGTCAAGGCGCGTACGCGGAAGGGGCGCCGTGGCCCTTCGGCCGCGGCGCCCCGCAAAAGACTGGCTCCTCGGGTAGGACTCGAACCTACAACCCTTCGGGTCGAGTCAATCCACCGGCGCTGTCGGCTTGTTCCGGCCGAAAGTGCCCCTGTGCAGGGATAACGAGAAACGTCGTTGGGCGCTGTCGGGCGCCTCCGGGCTGCTTCGGCGCAAGTTGGGAGGACAAACGGAGGACAAACGGGAGATGAGAACGTGAAAGCCAAGACATGACCATCCCCGTCGCTCAGGCGCCGGTGATCCACAAATGGGGCGCCCGGTGGGCGCACAGCCGGCAGCGCTTCCGCCGGGCGAGCCCGGCGGCCGCGGCGCGGGGTAGTGCGAAAAGGGAAGACAAGGATTCCTCGACCTCGAGGCCGTGCCGTGGGGCGCGCCCTACGCGACTACCGACGGTGTGCACATCGAGCAGTTCGGCTTCGCGAACTGGAACGCGGCGCGGTGGAAGAAGGGCGCAGCCGGCACGCTGGACCGCACGGCATGGCTGGTAGCCTTCCTCTCCGGCAAGCTCGCCATCCCGATCCAGAGACTCAGTGACGCGCAGGTGAAATCCGGCGGCAAGGGTGTCACGACGCACGCACAGTGCACACGTGTCTTCCGCGTCGCCGGCAGTCACACCGACCCCGGCACCGGATACCCGTTTTCCTACGTGCTCGGGCTGGCGAAGAAGTGGGCGAAGGCCGCGTAGCCGCGCGTCTGAACTCCGCGTGGGCCTGGCGCCTATCGCACGGTGAGGATGCTCGTGCCGATCTTCGCTGCATTGTTTCCGGCGAGGTCTGTGGCGAGGATGGAGTACTTGTACTTGCCCTTCGGGAGAGTGCACTTCCACAGGTAGGCCAGGAGCTTCCCGGTCTCCTGCTCACCCAAGGGGACTGCCTTCAGCTTTTTGCCTGTGGAGCTGCGCAGATGCAGCGACACGTCGGCCGTTGGACTGAGGGCGTCGTCCACCTGGTAGGAGAATGTGACGTAGCCTCGCTGGCCGCAGGAGAGCCTGTATGGGGCGAGAGTCTGGGGCCCGTGGGTGTCGAGGGTCACGGTGTTGGTGTACTCAGGAGAGACCGCGTGGGGCGACACGTCCCATTCCTCGAAGTGGAGCCCGATGTTCTTGAGGCCGTCTCCGGCCGTGAGGGGAACGTCGGTCTCCCCGTAGCCGAAGCACACGAATGACCATGTGTTGGGCAGACGCCGCGAGCCCATGACGTCAGGCTCCTGTATCCCCGAGTCGGCCAGCACATCGCCTGAGAGGTAGTAGCCGACCATGCCGCGGGGCGCCTCGGACGGGTCCTCCAAGAAGTACTCGCCCGAGTAGACGAGGTGGCTGAACGCGGACTTCGTCCACGCGCTACCTGGGTCAAGGCGCGCGTATGACCCGGACCATAGGCCACCGCTGCGCGCTCCCGTTCCGGCAATCGGACCCACGATGCCGAGAATGATGAGGATGCCGGAGACGGATAGCGCGACCGCCAGCCTGCGGCTTCTGTTGATTCCCATGGTCGCTCCCTCTGCTCGTTCCCTATCGAACCCTGCGTGGCACGAACCGCTCCGGTGGTCCTCTGGTTATCGGCAGATGAGGGACGGACCGACAGTCTACCCCCTTGACTGTCGCGTCGCCCGCGCGGCCGTCCACAGGCTCGCTCGCCGGGGGGGAAGACAAGGATTGCCCGGACATGACCATCCCCTTCCGTCCGGTTGCGCGTTCAGCCTCCGGATCGACGGCCGCGAGAAGGCGGACATGGCGCGCCGCGAGCCGCGCCCGTAGCTCCCCGCTCTGAAGGCGTCGTCGCGCAGACTCCAGTTCTGAGGGGCCTCCCTCTTGCACCCTTGCCGGCGCTGGTGTACAACTACAGCGTCAGGTAGCAAGAGTGAAGGAACGGTGTCATTCCCTCTCTCCGCAACATCTCGGGCAACTTTCGGTGCGCGCCATCAGGTAGAATAGCCGTGGCCGGGCCACGCTCTGCGCTGCCTGACAGTGACGCCGTCCCTCTGGCCCGGCCGCTCCTCCCCCTTGCTGCCCCATCACTTCGGCGCCGTCGTGCGCCAGATCGGAGGCAGTGCCATGTCAGTGAAGTACGTCCGTGCGCTCATCGGCTTCACGCGGTGCGGCGAGTCGCGCCTGCACTTGCAGCGCGGCTGGTTTGAGGATTCCAAGCTCGGCCGGCACGGGTTCGTCGTCCTGCTGGTTCGCGTTCCCGTGGGGGCGGGTGACCTCATGGAGGCCCCCGCCGGCCAGGCAGCCGACAAGTTCGAGCGCGCCCTGCGCGCAGCCGGCGATCCATGGGCGCCGCCGCGTTCCCTGCGTCAGCGCAGTCGCATCGCGGCGACCGTGCGCCACGTCGCTGACGAGCTCGGCTGGAATCTCACGGAGGCAGAAGAGGCGATGATCGTGGAGATGCAGGAGGACCGCACCGTAGACACGACGGCGCAGAGGCCCCCCGAGCCCCGCAGAGACGTTGCCATGATCCCGGCCGCCTGCGCTCGGCGCTCCGTGACGAGGTCGAGGCCCGCGTCAGCCGCGCCTTGGCAGAGGAGCGCAGGCTCCTCTGCCCCGCTGCAGAAGGGCACCCCATGACCGGCGAGCTCGACATGGCGAAGGCTCACCGCATCCGCGGCTTTGAGGGCTCTCTCGGCGAGTGGTTTCAGCAGCTCGAGTGGTTGTACACGGAAATGGTCGGCGCCGGCGGCGTGCGCCTTTGGGGCGGCCGCGTCTTGGACGGCGGATACGCCAGTGCCGCTGACGGGCGCACCGGCACTTTCTGGCACCTGTGCACGACCAGCACCCGGCTTGGAACCGAGGCCTCCCGCGTTCTCTCCATCCATCGGGCCTCCGACATCGGGCGCGTGCACGACGTGCTCGAGCGGCTCGCGGTCGGCGACCCACGCGCGATCTGGTGGTGGGAAGAGAGGCGCGGCCCGCGCAAGCTGTTTCTGCACGTCGCGCCGATTGACTTCTCCATGCACATCGTTCTCCGCCAGGCGGGCCGCGACTTTCGCCTCACGACTGCCTACCCGGTCCGCAAGAGGAACGCGCAGCAGTACCTCATGAGGAAGGCGGCGGACTCGTGGGAAAGCGGGATCCCGAGGCGCCGCGACGATCGACACGTCGACTGGCGCCGGCCGCTTGCCGGGCCACACAGGTGGCCGCGGGTGCGGCACGCGGTGGCGGCCGGCTAGCCTCGGACGGAAGAGCCGTCAGCGGCCATCAGCGTAACGACCGCAGACCTTCTGTTCGTAGGCGCTGGCCGGCAGGCAACGGCAGACACGCGACGGGATGCGGCCGGCATTAATCTCGCGGAGTGCAAGACCCTCCCACTGGTCCGCCTGGTTCCTGAGTCGTTCGGGGCCGAGACCGTAGTCGGCCGCGCCCTCCATACACTCGCGCACCTGGGCGATCGCGTCGGCGCGCTGCTCCACCAGGCGCACAAGCCGCTCGGCTTTCGCCTCCTGGGCAAGCAGACGAACGCGAGCCTTCTCGGCGGCTGTGAGCTTCTTCCGGGTCTTTGTGGCCACCACGTCATCGTACAACACAGAGAGGCTCCGGGGTGCCGCGCCCGGAGCCTCTCGCGGGCACCAGCACCATGTCGGCGCGGCGCCCTGCCGGTGGAGCCAGGCGCGTGACAGGCCGCGCGGCTCGACGCCGAGGTCTCAGCCGCCGCGGCAGCGCTCCAGTTCTTCGCGGGCGATCTGCAGAACCTCTTCGCGGCCAGGACAGTAGTGCTCGTCGCGAATCCAGCGAGGGCCGTCCTTGCCGAACTACACGGCGTAGTGGTCGGTCGTCTCGGCGACGAACTGCACCTCGTCCGTCATCCACTCTGACGACCACGCCGCGGTGAGGCCAAACCGGCTGAGCAGGTCGGCGTGGGCCTCGGAGCCGGGCACAGCGGCGCGGTCCCGGGGGAGGCGGACGACGATAGCGGCGACCTCAGCGGCGCGCTCGCGCACCTCGGCGAGCTTCCGGCGGCGGATATCCTCCTGCCAAGTGGAGGTCTCCGGCTGGCCGCGGCGCTTCACCCGGCGCCGCCTCTGTGGTCCCAGCGGGCGCGCGCGGCCTTGCGGGCATGGGAGCTGGCCGTGAGCCCGTCCCACTTCGAGCCATCGCCCTCTGCAGCGGGCACGTCGAGCTCGGCCAGCGCGTCCGCTGCGATCGCGGCCTGGGCGACGCAGGCGACGAACTCCGTGTGCGCGGCGATCACAGCCTCCGGACCGGGAGGATCGGCCAGCGCCGCTACTTTCGCGACGGGGGGCTTCCGGCGGCAGGAGCCCTCCCGTCTTGGCCAGCCAAGCCCCTCGCACCTCGTATACTCATCAGCGAGATGCTCACGGACGAGACGGACAACGAGCGCGACCGGGAAGCTGGCGAACAGCGAGACGCTGAAGAACTGAGTGCGGACGGCTTGCTGAGCCGTGAGCAGATTCTCGCAGCAGCGGATGACGAGGGCACCGAGGAAGAGCGGACCATCCTCGATGCGGCTGCCGTCGGGAGAGTGTTGAACGGGAGACTGACGGAGATCACATCTCTGTTCCGGACGCCGGGCGCCAACTATGCTGAGCTCGGCAAGCGTCTCAGCACGACGGCGCGCCCCATCATTCCGAAGACCAACCCGGCGCTGTTCGCCGAGAGGCCAGAGATCGATCTTCAGCGGACCGTCGTCAGGCAGCAGCAGGCGCAGAACGACGTGCTCCTCGCGATGCTCGATGAGAGCAGGAACGAAGGCCGGCGCACCAAGCTCATCCTGGTCCTGACCGCGATCTCGGCCGCGGCAGCAGTCGCCGCCGTGGTCGTGAGCCTGGCGTTCGGCCCGAGGACTGACACGTCCACCCCGGGCGCGACGCCGTCGCCCTCCCCGAGCATCAGCCGCAGCGCGACTCCCTAGCGGAAGGCGGGAGGACGGCCGGGTCCACAGCCGTCACGAGGGCGGGCCGCCCTCCTGGGGTCATCCTACGCGGGTGGCGGGAGGAGCCAAGGTGAACAAGAGGAGTGGGGAGCATGAGCAGACGAAGTGAAGCAGGGGAACGAACGAGGCCGGGATTGATGGCCTGTCGAAACTGACGTCTGGCGGGTAGACTATGCTGGACGAGGCACACTGGAGGACAGATGCCCCACGCACGGCCACACCGGATCCCCGACTCGGACACCCGCCTGTCGGTCCCGCTCTTCACGGTGGGCGAAGCTGCACGCTACTTGGACGTGGCGCCGAGCACGCTCGGCCGTTGGTCGCGGAGCGAGCTGCTCATCACGAGGGGGTCGGAGGGCGGGCGCACCGCCAGCGTACCGTTCATCGGCCTGGCGGAAGGACTCGTGCTCGCCGCGTTCCGTCGTACCGGCATCTCGATGCAGCGCATCATCCCTGCGCTCCAGAAGCTGAAGGCGGAGGTCGGGGTCGAGCATGCCCTCGCGTCGCGGAGCCTGTACTCCGATGGCGCCGAGATCCTTTTCGACTACTCCGAGGAGTGCGACCACAGCCTCTCTGGATTGACGGTCGTGACCTCGGGCCAGCGCGTCTTCACAGACGTCATTCGGGACTACTTGAAGCTCATCAGCTACGACCAGGCGGGGTGGCCCGACGTTCTGCGCTTGCCGCGCTTCCCGCGCATCGAGGTCGTGGTCGACCCGCGCCGCTCCTTCGGACAGCCGATCCTGCAGCAGTACGGGGTGCGCGTCGAGGATCTCGTCGACCGATGGCACGCCGGCGAGAAGACGAAGGAGATCGCCGACGACTTCAGGGTGCCTCCTGACGTCGTAGAGGATGTCCTCCGCGCCGCTTGACCCTCCGGAGTTCCTCGTCGACCGGAGCCTCGGGTCGGTCACTGTCCCGACGGCCCTAGCCCAGCTCGGCTTCACCATCCACACCCTGGAGTCGGTTTGGGGGGAGCGCGCTGCCACACTGCCCGACGAGGAGTGGCTTGAACGCGGCGGACGGGAGGGCTGGCTCTGCCTCATGAAGGACAAGGTCAGGCGGCGCCCCGAGAACCGCTCGGCCATCGAAGCTCATGGCACCAAGGGGTTCTGCATCACGACCGGGAAGCTCACCGGGCCCGAGCAGGCTCAGATGTTCGTCCACAACATCAACCGCATCATCCAGGCGGGGAGGAAGCCGGGGCCCTTCCTCTACGCCGTCTACCCGAAGACGATCCAGCGCCTCTTCCCGCGTCCCGACAACCCGTCGAGTCGGCGGCAGACAAAGCTCAAGTCGCGGAGATAGGAGCTTGGACGCCGAAGGGAGGCCTCGCACGAATGGCAGTACTAAACCGCGAGCGCTCCGTCGACAGGAGGGGATACGCCACTCGTGGCGTAGAGTCTCAGGCGATGGGGTGACACCAGCTGAGGAGGGGCCGTGGCCGTCTACCAGCAGAAGGCTCGTGAGCGCATCCAGAAGAGCCTGCGCAAGTTCACACGCGTCGTCGACCGGGCGCGGGAGAACAACGCCAACGAGTCGGACACGCGGCTGATCGTCACCGCCATCCTCGGTGAGGCGCTGGGCTGGGACACCTTCGAGCACGTCACCGGCGAACACCGCATCAAGGGCAACTACGCCGACTTCGCGATCCACCAGGGCAAGGACATCCTCGCCATCATCGAGGTCAAGGCCGTGGGCACGACGCTGGGCCCCAAGCACCTCTACCAGGCCGTCAGCTACGCCGCCAACGAGGGCGTTGAGTGGGTGTGGCTCACGAACGGCTGCGACTGGCAGATCTACAAGGTCGTCTTCGGCAAGCCCGTCGAGCAGGACCTCGCCTTCCAGGTTTCCATCTGCGACGTCGAGATGAGGCCCAAGGACAAGACGGAGCTGCTCTACTTGCTTTCCTTCGAGGCGCAGCGCACCCACGAGCTCGATGCCTACTACACGAAGAAGGCTGCCCTCTCGGGCGCCAACGCTGCCCGCGTCCTGCTGAAGGAGAAGATGCTGCGCACCCTGCGGGGCGAGATGCGCGCCGCCACCGGGCACCTGGCGACGCTCGAGGAGATCGCGACCATCCTCGTCGAGGAGGTCATCCGGCCTGAGGTCCTCGGCGACGACACGGCACGGCTCGTGAGAAAGGCCGCTGCTCTGGGGCGCACGACGAAGAAGAACGTCGCCAAGGCGGCCATCGGGTCAGAGTCCTTCATTGCAGACCCGCTCGCCGAGGGGTCTGCGGGAGGGCAGCCAAGCTCGTCCGCGTAAGCCCGGCCGCTCCGGCAGACGTCGTCCCGCGGTCTACTGTTCCTCCTGGACCGTCACCGTGCAGATGTAGTCGATCGTATTGCTGGAGAGGTAGTAGCTGCCGACGGGGCGGTAGCTGTCGGACGTGCCGCCGGAGACGGCGGATTGAGGGACTCCCACTCGCCGGCCCCGTCCGCAGACTCGATGGTCCACCCCGCGGTCGGGTTCTTCCATTCGCCCACCAGGGGCCGAGTCGCGACGGAGAACCGCTGGTGACCACCGCTCGGGGTGAACGGTGCACTGTTGCGGATGTCGTTGCCCTTGTCTCCGCCTGGCCAGGTGAACACGGTCACCCAGGTCAGAGCAGCGTCCTGCGTCGCCCCCCCAGGAGATGAGCACCTTGCCCGGCTCCGTGCGCTGCATCTCAGAACGCGCCCACGCTCGCCAGCTCTGCGACGCGCTCCATCTCCGGCTTGATGGCGCGCACCACGGCGCGCTTCTCACGCTCGCTGGGCTGCCCCGTGAGCGTCTGCCAGCTCACGTTCACTTCGGCCTTGAGGACGACGGGCGCGGAAGCGTAGCCGCCTGCCGCCTGCGCCGCGCCCTGAGTGCTCGGCACGCTGGCCGCCAGCTTGGCGCCCGCTTTGCTGCCGATCGAGCCCGAGAGGGCGACCATGTCGGCGAAGATGGCGCTCAGCGTCGCCAGCGCCTCCTGCGCGGCCTGCAGGCTGGTCATGTCGGGAATCGCGCCGATGGCCGCGGCGATCTGCGCGAGCATGCGCGTGAGCGCGTTGCCGATGCCCTCCCACAGAGTCCCGAAGTCCATGGTCGCGAACTTCCGCATGTTCTCCACCAGGTCCGGCAGCGAGGCGGCCAGGTCGGCGATGTCGCGCACCACCCCGATCATGGTGCCGATGAAGCCCATGCGCTCGGCGTTGCCCTTCAGGTCCTCGAGCGTCCAGACGGCGTCGAACTGCGTGAGGATGCCCTGCACGGCCTCCACCAGCGCGTCGCCGAAGTCGGCCCAGTTCTGACGCACCACGGCGACCGCCGTCTTCGGCGCGTCGGCGAAGAAGTTGAGGATGTCGGCGAGCGGCCCGACGAGGCTCCCGATGAGCGTCATCGTCGCGCCCTGCGACGTGAGCAGCTCGTCGTCGACGGTCTTGAATACCTCGAGCACTTCGGCGATCGCGTCTTTGATGACGCCGGCCAGCTCGTGCCACTTCTGCGGGACGATCTTCACGACCGCGTCGGGCGCGTCGACGAACATGCTGAGGATGCTGCCGAGGCCGCCTGCCATGCCGGCCACGGAGCCCATCCGCGTGGCCTCGCCGCCGAGCTTCTTCGTCCCGAGGTCCGCGAAGACCGCGAGCACCTCGTCGACGGCACTCCTCACGACGCCGGCCAGCGCCTTCCACTTCTGCGGCACGACGGCAATCGCCTTGTCGGGGAGGTCCGCGAGCGCGCTTATGAGGCTGCCCAGGCCGCCTGCCAGCGAGCCGATGCTGCCCATGCGCTCCGCGCCCTTGCCGAGCGCCCCGGTCGAGGCGTCCTCGAAGACCGCAAGCACCTTGGCGATGGCCACTTCGAGCACGCGCGCCAGCGCCGCCCACTTCTGCGGCACCACGCTGATGGCTTTGTCCGGCATGTCTGCGAGGGCGTTGATGAAGGAGCCGAGACCGCCCGCCATGCTGCCGATCGAGCCGGCGCGCTCGGCCTGCTTGCCGAGGCCCTTGGTGTCCGCGAAGACGGCGAGGATACTCTCCATAGCGGTCGCCAGCGTGCGCGCCAGTGCGCCCCACGCCTGCTTGCTCGGGGCGATCGCCTTGGTCGGCATGCTGGCCAGCGCGCCGATGAAGGAGCCGAGGCCCCCGGCGGCGCTGCCGATGGAGCCTATGCGCTCGGCGTCCTGCCCGAGAATCTTCTGCGACTTGTCCGTGAACACGGCGAGGATGTTGTCGAGGGCGTTCGAGAGGAAGGTGCCGAGTGCCCCCCACGCCTGCTTGCCGGGGGCGATCGCCTTCTTCGGCATGGTGGCGAGGGCGTTGACGAAGCTCGCGAGCCCGCCGGCCATCTCGCCGATCGAGCCGATGCGCGCCGACATTGCCGTCAGCATCTCCTGCGTCATGTCGGAGAAGCCGGAGGCCAGCTCGTCGCCGGAGCGGCGAACGGTTACGCCGATCTCACCCCAGTCGCGGCCGCTGAGAATGGCGACGATGTTCTTCGGGATGGACCGCAGGGTATCGGCCATGGCGGCGCCGGAGGTGGCCACGTCTGCGGCCGCGGCGTCGATGGCGGGAGCTACGCCTGCGGTGGCAGCGGTGGCCGCGGCAGCAGCGGCGGCGGGCGCTGCGGCTCCGGCGCCGAGCTTCCCGCCGACGCCGGCAGTTGCGCCCGCGCCTTCGAGAATCCCCCTGAGCCAGTCGCCGATCTTGTCGCCGAAGGGGAGCCTCTCGACGAACGGGAGCATGGCGTCTTCCAGCACTGACATGAAGACGTTCTGGAGCGCGGGGACGCCCTCCTTCGAGCGCTCCTTGAAGTTCTCGATGGCGCTCATCAGTCCGCCGCTGAAGCCCATCGTGAGGGAGTCGACGAAGTGGGCCGTCTTGAACTTGAGCTCGTCGAAGAACCCGGTGTTGCCGAGGGCCGCCTGCTCCTTGGCCATCGCCATGGCCTCGGGGATCGCACCGACGATGACGCCCACGAAGCCGGCGCCCTTGAGGAACTTGGCCAGCCCGCTGGCAGCCTTCGCCAAGGGCGCCACGTTCCCGAGTATCTTGGCGATGCCGCCGCCGCTCAGCCAGGCGAAGTTCGCGTCGTAGAGGACCAGCTCCAGCGACTTGCTGATCTGCGGGCCGCCGCCGCCGATGATCTTCGTGAGGCCGCCGAGTATCGCCTTCCCGAGCCCCTTGACGAGGCCGCCAAGTCCGGCGGCGGAGACCTTCCCGAGCCCCAGCTTGATGCCCTCATAGACGGCGAGCGCCGCGGCGACCGGCCACTCCTTGAAGAGCTTCTTCATGAAGCTCGAGCTGGCGCTTCCCGCGGCCCCGCCCGCCGCGCCGCCGAGGCCCTCGGCGACCGCCGACGTGGCGAACGCCGCCGCGATCTTCGCTGCGAGCAGCTTGCCGACCTTGTCGATCCACGCGGAGACGACCGGGAACGCGGCCTGGAAGCCGGAGCCGATGCCGGATGCGATGGTCCCGGCGATGCCCTTGAGCTTACCGAGCAGCGTCGTGACAGGGCCGGTCAGGGCGCCTGCGGTATCTGCGCCCTTCAGCACGTTCTTGAGCTCCGCGAGCGCCTTCAGGCCTGTGGCCATGGAGCCGATCGCCCACAGAGCAGGGCCGATGGTCGCCACGAATACGCCGATCCCGACGGCGCCAGCCTTGAAGAACGTCGGCATCCCCGCCGCAGCCGAGAGCAGGTCCTTGAGCATGTTCACCAGCGGACGCATGACCGGGATCAGCACCGATCCGAAGCTGGTCGCAAGGTCCTTCGCGTTTGCCACCAGGAAGCGCATCTGGTTGGCCAGCTCGCCGCTGGTGTTCTTCAGGTCGCCCTGTGCTTTCACTACGGCTGGGTCTGCGAGTATCGCGTAGTAGGCTGCGAGCGCCCGCGTCCCCGCGGGCAGCACCTGCGACGTCGACTCAATGAGCCCCTTGTTGAACGCCACCTGACGAAGCGTTGCATCATCCAGCATCACGCCCAGCGTGCGCAGCGGTTCAGTCTCTCCGACAAGCCCGGCGCGCAGCTTCTCCAGCGCATCGGCCATCGGCACGTTGTACAGCGACGACAGGTCGGCTGCCGTCTTCGTCATGGTCAGCGACATCTCGGCGATCGCGTCGTTTGACAGCCCGGTACTCTGGAGCAGCGCGCCGAATGTGGCCGTTGAGTCGAGCGCCTGCTGCTTGCTCATCGCCCACGTCTCGGCCGATGTCTTGGAGAACTCGACGACCTGCTGGGCGGCGTCCTTGAAGACCACCTTGACCTTGTTCATCGACTCGTCCAGGTCGCTCGCCGCCATGACGGCGAGGCCAAGGCCTGCAGCGATCGGCAGCGACGCAAACATGGTCATGGAGCGGCCTGCATCGGCGATCTTGGTGCTGTACTGCGAGACGAGCGAGCCGGCCGTTGAGGTCAGCGCGGCGATCTGAGAGCGGAAGGAGGTCGTGTCGATGCCAACCGTCGGGGTCATCTTGGTCTTGTCGAACCGGCCCGCTGCGTCGCGCGCCTGGACAAGGCCCTTGTCGTATGCCGACTTGTCGAGCCCCATCTTCGCATAGAGCTCGCCCACGAGCAGCGCACACATTCAGACCACCTCCCCTTTGGAGAACGCTTGCGAGAGCTTCGCGATCACGAAGGCGGGGTTGCTATCGAGGAGCCCCTGGATCTCGCGCACCTGGAAAATGAAGTCGGCGCGTTCTTGCGTGCCTGGATCGAGGCGGCCGGCGTCGAGGTCGGTGGCGACCTCACTGAGCACGCCGATCGCACCGGAGACTATCTGTGGCGCGCGAAAAGCGTCGATGGCCTGAGTCATCCGCTTTGCCTGACGGCGTTCCTGTCGGCTCATGTGGGCTTCCTCACTCTGGAGCTCCTAAATCCGGAACCCGTACAGATCAAGAAATGCTATTGCTCTCCGCGGATTCGCTGCCCTCGGAGAGGTCATCCCCCACCCCTGAGCCTGCACAGGAGCCACGGAGCGGCGCGCACACGATCTGGGGGGGTCGGGGTGCCTCTGCGCACTGGCTTGGATGTAGCCGTTGCATTCCTGGCTTCGTTCATCGCTCAGGTCTGCTCGATGTCGCCCGGGTGCTTCTCCGGCGCGCGCTTGCGGCTCGCGCGCTTGGGGCGGAGCGCGTTGCCTTCCTGTCCTGACTTGTGGGCGTGACACCGCGCGCACATGGCGCGCAGGTTGCTGTCGTCGTCGCTACCCCCGCGGCTGGCGGGGATCACGTGATCGACGTGCGTCGCGCCGCCGCCGCAGACGTAGCAGGTGCTCTGGTCGCGGCGCAGGATGCGCTGCCTTATGCGCGCCCAGTTCCGCGGCCTCGGAACAGAGCGTCGTCCGTCAGCGCGTGGATTCGCGCTCACCTGAACATCGGCTCTGACTCGCGGCGCATGCGTGGATCGTTCTCGCGCGCCATTCGCCGCACGTCTTCGCCGAGGATGTAGCTGGTGAGCGCAACCTCGGGGTGCGCCGCCGGGCGATGCCAGACGGCGCGCAGCTCGCCGGCCGCCACAGCCTGATCCAATTCGCCTTCCTCGATGCCCAGCAGTTCAGCCGCAGCCCGCGGGCTCACGAGGGCGTCCGCCGTCCCGATCATCGCCGTCCCCCACGTTGCAGTCTGGCGGCCACGTCGGCGCGCTCGAAGCTCCAGTGGCCGCCAGACTTCCTGCCGGGCAGGCTGCCAGCCGCGGCCAGCTGGCGTATGCGTCGTTCGCGCAAGCCGAGCATGTCTGCCGCCTCCGTGGTCGATATCGTGTCTCGCTCGGAGTCTGAGACCATTGCCGCGACTTGTCCCGCGGGACTGCCGCTTGCGGCAGCGGCGTGCAGCTCGCCGGCGTCGATCACGGCGCGCCAGGCGTCGAGCGTGGCCTCGCGCTGGGGGCCTGAGTAGCCGACGGTGTCCAGGCGGCGCTCCACTTCAGACAGCGACATGATGGCCGCGAGAATCCGCGCCGGCGCGCCGTTGATCATTGCCGCGGTTACGAGTCGGCGGGGGCGGGGCTCGGTCACTTCGTCAACAGCTCCTCCGAGGCGCGATCAGCGGATGCGCGGGTCACGAACGGCACGTGGGGCCGCAGCGGCGACAGGTATCCGCAGGCCACCTCGGCGGCGAGCTCGCGGGGACCAGGACCATGATCGTGATAGACGCCGCTCTGGTGCTGAGCGGCGCGGTGACGGGCTTCGAGCTCGGCGAGCGCGGCGGCGACGGCTCCGGCGGCGGCCATGAGGTCGACGAAGACGAGGGCGCGGGCGCGGAGGTCGGCGGCGAGGGATTCGGCGGGGGCGGTGGTCACCGGGTGCGCTCGATCCTCTTCGGGTCGGTCAGAACGTAGCCGGTCCTCCGATAGGGTGAAGCCGTCCCGCAGTGAGCGGCGCGGCTGCCCAGCAGGGGGTATTCGGGGTCATCCTTGGCCCCTGCCCCGTGGTGGTGCCACTGGTCGCACCAGCAGCACCACACACGCAACTGCGTGCCGTTGTTGACGAGGTAGGCGGGTAGGCGCGGGTACTTCGCGACGCCTACGATGTACGGTGCCTCGGGCTTCTCCCTTGCGATCTTGCTCACGGGATTCTCCTCTCTGTGCAAGTACGCCCCAAGTGCGCCGCGAAAGTGGGGCGCACTTGGGGTGGTGAAGCCTGCGAAGTGGTCCAAGTGCGCCCCGACGACACGCCTATATAGGCGTCGGGGCGTACTTCAATCACTTGCGTCACCGTCGTCGTCCAGAAGGCCTTCCAGACCCAACCGCGCCCCCAAGTACGCCGCGGGTCGCCACACCTTGGCGTCCCGCCACTTGCCGTCTATGGCCTGCACCTTCTCGGCGCCGATGCACACACGCTCGTCATCCTCGAGAACGCCCCAGGCGGCCGTCTGGTGAGCCCTGCCCCCGCCGACGGCGACGCGCAGCTCGTTGGTCGTGAGGTAGCCCCTCGGCGCCGTCAGCACCGCCTGGGCCGCCTTCTCGGCGAGTTCCGCGACGGTGCGGTCCTCGAGCGCCTCGCACTCGGCGATCTGCAGGCGCCCACCGTCGGTGTCTTCCACCTTGAAACTGCGCTGCGGTTGATGGAGCCCGCCGATGCGACACTTGCCGTAGACGATGGTGAACAGGTCGTCGCCGGCGCTCTTGAACTCCAGGGTGACATCGGCCTTCTGCCCCAGCGAAGATGCGCCCCTGCCGGCGGTGGCCCCGCCACGGTCGGAGAACATGTAGCGGTGGCCGAGGTGGTGGATCACCACGGGGGTGACGCCCTGGGCCTGCAGCGGCTTGAGCACCGATGCGTCAAACTGTTGCACGGCGCGGTTGTCGTTCTCGTCGCCGCTCCAGAGGTCGGTCCAGCTATCGAGGAAGATGATGGCGTCGCCCTTGGTCGCCGCGAGCAGGGCGTTCACCCACTTCTCGTCGAGCAGGTCCATACCGCTGCGGTGGAAGAGTCGGAAGTAGGCGGGGTCCGGCTGCAGCTTGCTGAGCCGGCGAAGCTCCTCGCCGATGGGGTTCTCCTCGGCGAAGTAGGAGACGCGCACGCCCTCGCGCGAAAGGCTCGCGGCTTCGTGTTCACACCACAGGGACTTCATCGAGCCCGTCTGGCCCCAAACCCAGATGCGAGCGAGCTTCGGTAGGTAGGGCTCTCTGATGTACTCGACCTCGGGCACACCGTCACGCAGGAGGGCCGGCCAGTCCAGTGGGGTGAGGCCGTAGCAGTCGGGCTTTCGGCGGTGGGCGCTCTCGTCAACGAGCGGCTCCCCGTGCTCGTCCACAGGGATGATGTGCGGCGCGCTGCGGTCGTCGGAGTAGGTGTGGGCGGCCTTCGCCAGCGCGGCGTCCCTGCCGCGCTCCCACTCGATCTGCTTCTCCCTGTAGCCCGGCTCGTACTTGTCGTGCAGGTCGCCCCAGTGCCAGGTGCAACTGTTGTGGTGGCAGCCGGCCAGAAGTGCCCCGCCGGGAGTGCGCGAGACGAACGCCTCGCCTTTGTCGTGCTCAGGGTTGAAGGGGCACGCTTCGAGCTCCCACAGGTCGCCGGCGCCGTCCGTCTTGTGCTTGCGCACCGTGAGGCCGTTCCGCTGCATCCAGACCTCAACGTCGAATGGTCCGCTGCCGTTGCCGCCGGTGCCCGCGGCTCCCTGCTCACGTGCGTCGCCTTCGCCCGCCAACACTGCCGCCAGGGCCAGAGCGGCCGCGTCGACCGCCTGCATGTCGTCAGGCCACTCCACTACCTTGGACTGACGGTGTGGGCGCTCGGGCAGGTTGTCGCCTTTGCACGCCCACGTCCCCGGTACCTTGGCGATCCGGGCGGCGTTGCCGACTGTCGTGTCGACGTGGACGCCGGTGTCGACCAGCGCGGAGCCCTGGGCGTCAACGTCGTCAAACCTGCTCGCCAGCGCGACCAGCACTTGGTGCACGAGATCGCTGTCGGCCGGGAGGTCGATGCGGTAGAGCAAGTGGACCCCGTTGCCGGAGTGCACGACGGCGCCGCCGGGCCAGCCGCGCTCCTTCTCCAGATAGGCTTTGATCTTCCGCGCCGTCCGGCCAGCGGCCTGCACCTCTTCGTCCGTCGCTGAGATGCCGGTGGGGCGGCGGAAGTCGATGTCAATGAGGATCCACCGGCGGCGGGTGATGTCGGGGTTGCTGGTCGTGGTCTTCGCCCACTCCCGCAGTCGATTCTTCGCTCGCGCCATGAGTGCGGGGTTGACGGGGTTGAGCGTCACGTACACGCCGGGCGCCTTGCCATCCCACTTGGCTGCCGCCTGGGCGGCGGCGGCCGGATCGTCGAAGTAGCCTGACACCGTGCCGGCGCGCGCGGTGTTGAGGATGCGCACCTCGAAGACTTCGCCGGGTTCGTGGAGCAGGCGCATCGCAGCCTCGATCGTCGTGGCGGTGGTCGCGGTGCTCACGTCGACTCCTCCAGATCGTCCCGCCGCACCACAAGATCGGGGTCGCAGTCACAGCGCCCGGCGCCCGTCCAGTAGGCGCACCAGTGATCGTGCGACACGGTGATGCGGGCGACGGTGCCCGGCAAGATGTGCTCCAAGATCCGGAGCACCCTCGCGAGGTAGCCGCTCACGTCGCACCGTCCAGCGGCAGGCACCCTCCGGTGATGGCTGCAAGGTCGTCGACGCTGCGGCACAGCACGTAGGTGCCGCCGTGCGACTCGATATCGGCGCGGAACTGCTCCTGTGCCCGCGACAGGCGCCCGCTGGCACTCTTGCACTCGATCCACAAGACGGCGCCGTCACGCACGGCGCACAGGTCGCTGATGCCAGGGTGACTGCCCATGCCCGCGGTGAGGGGGAACACGACGAATCCTTGCCCACGCAGGTGGGCGCGTATGGCGCGCTTCACGGCGGTTTCGTTGGTCATCCGCACCACGTCCCCTCACCGTGACGGCAGTCCGGCAGCAGGCCATAGAGGTAGTCGTAAGCGATGTCGTAGGCCGCGGAGGTGCGCAGCATCTTCTCAGCGTTCGTGGTCGCGGGGATACTGCCGGGGCGCTCCCAGAACGTCGACCAGTCGAGGAAGACTTCGCGGGGGCCGTCGACCGCACACGTCGGAATGCGGCCGCGCGACCAGCCGACAAGCGGCACGAGCTGCGGCTTGAGGAAATCATGCCAGACTCCGTTCGCGCAGAAGTCCGCGGGCGCGTGCGCCGCGATCCACAGCGAGAGGCGCTCCAGGCGGCGCAGCGAGGGCTCCACCTCGGCGAGCACCTCCCACGTAATGTCGGCCGCGGCGGCGCTCACGTCGCACCGTCCAGCGTCCGCTGCAAGCGCTCACGAAGCCACCGTGAGGCGCTGATCGTCCAGCCGTTGCCGTGCACAATCACCGGGTCGCGTCGGCTGCGCGCGAGCGCGGCGAGGGCTCTGCATGCCTCGTGGTGCTCCGCCCAGAGCTGCAGCGAAGAGAGGCCGGCGAGGTCGAGATGGTGGAAACGCTCGTACTCGTCCTCACTGGCGCAGGGCCGCGGCAGCACGTAGGGCCGGCCGCGAATGACAGAGTCGCGGGCGCTCACTCCGGCTTCTCGCTTGCGGTCACGTCCGACCAGTACGAGCCGCAGGTGGGGTCACAGGGCTGCCCGCCTATGGGACACTCCCCATCGCTTGGAGGAATGCACTTGTGCATCCGCGCGGCGCTGAGGGCGGCGGGGTCATTCTCCTGTGGGCAGTAGTTCAAGAACGTCTCGACGGCAATCCTTTCGGACGGTCCGTTGAGACAGATGCTGACGAGTTCGGGGTCCGCGGGAAGGCCGTCCCTATCGTCCGTCGCGAGCTGGCGCTCCGCTCCCTGCTGCGCCTCGTATTCAGCCTCGGCGTTCACGTCTCGCTCCCATGGCCGCACCCGGCGCCGTCCGCGCGCGGGTCGGCGACCCCGATCGACGCAAGGACCGCGGCACGTGGTATGCGAATCACACGGCCGATTCGGAGCACCGGCCAAGGGCAGAGGCCGGCAGCGATGGAATCGTAGATTGCGTCCGTGGACGTGTCCGTGAGCTGCGCCGTCGTCTTAACGCTGAGCGCGAGCGGCAGCGCGTCAAGGTCCAGGGGCTCAGCGGACGCCTTCACGGTCCACCTCTTCCAGGAGGGTAGACGGTTCCCCGGTCCACTTAAGGGCTTTGGCCAGGCGCACGAGCTCTACGGACCCGACTGGCGGCGTGATGCGCCCCAACTCGATCTGGCCAACGCGCGCCGGATGGATTCGGGCGACGCGGCCGAGGTCGCTGCGCGTGAAGCCCAGAGCCTCGCGCCGCTGAGTAAGCACCTTCACGTCTGCCTCCTCTTGCGTGTTGCTTTCTATAGTGCTAACGTGAGACTACGTTGATCATTTAGAGGAGAAATAAGTGACTACGGCTGAGCAACACCTGTGGGTCACGGTGGAGCGGTCACTGGGGTTCGAAGTCCCGGAGCAGGCGAGACAGTTCTGTGGATTGCGCGGGTTGGTGGGTGACTACTTCGCGGCCGGCGAGGCCACAGATTCGGAGTCGGAGGAGGAGTGGCGGTCAGAGGCGCTTGAGACGATCAGGCTGACGATCCTGGCGCTCAAGGACGCTGGCTACCTACCTCTCGCGACCCTCGTACCGACCGTTCCAGATGATGCTCGCTGGCCGCTCCTGTGTGACCTCTCTGCCGCATCGGAGCGACTCAGCGGATGGCGCGCCGCCTCGGGCCAGCCATACCGTCCGTTTCGGGTCGGGAGGATGCTCGACTTCACTGTCTATCCGCCGGCGAGCTTCGTAAGCATCCAAGTCGACAACCGGATGAGTATGCGGACGGTCGTGTGCATTCTGCGCGAGATGTGGCCGCGCCTCGTGGAGGATGGATGGGTTCGTCGCACGCGGCCGCTCGGGGACAGGGCGATTGCCCTCCTGCGTTTCGTATCGCTGCAGACGCCCAAGGATGCCGCGTGGCGCGATCGACAGTCAGCGTGGAATGAGGCTTTCGCGGACCGTGGATGGGCCTTCGCGGACGTGCGCGCGTTCGAGCGCGCGTTCCGGCGCGCCGAGGTGCAGCTCACCGGCACGCGCAACGGCCTGCACGAGCTTCGCGACTCGACTCCCCGGAAGCTGCCCACCGTCGACGACCTCCTCAAGCCATTGCGGTGGGAGATGGATCGGCTTCGCGAGGTTGTGGCGCGCCACCCCGACGCACCGCCGCCTCAACCGGGCGAATCGGTGCCCGAGTATGAGCGTCGGCTTGACGCGCTCGCATCTGGACCTCGCCCCTCTGGGCACTCTCGTGAGAACGCGGCGCCGGATCCCGACGGTCACGACGCGACGAGAGGCACAGAGGGGACGCCATGACCGGCCACGTCCGCAAGCGCGGCAGCGTGTGGGAGGTCGTGCTCGAGCTGGGCACTCAGACGGCTCAGCGGTGCCCGTCCTGCGCGGCGAAGCGTGGCCGCGGCGCCGGCCGCCTACTCTGGGCCGACGACGAACAACGCGATGCCTGCCCGGCGTGCGGCGGCGACCTCGAGGATGTCGAGCGCCGTCGGCAGATCGTACTGCCCGACCGTTTCCGCCTGAAGACGGAGGCAGATGCGCGGCTGACAGCGGAGAAGCAAGCCGATGCCCTGGGGGGCTTCGTGGAGCCCTCCAAGCTCAGCTTGGGCGCCTACATCAACGACGAGTGGCTGCCCTCGCTCGCCGGCGAGGAACTGACGGCCGGCACCATCCGCGTCTACGCGACGCACGTCAGGGAGCGGATCGTGCCCGTGCTCGGCGGCGTGCCCCTGCAGAAGCTCAGTTCACGCGACGTGAAGCGGCTGCGGACGCACATGGCGACGCACGAGGGCACGCGGGGGCGCATCCCCTCGGCGCAGACCCGCAAGCAGACTCTCGTGACACTGCACAAGGCGCTGGGCGCCGCCGTTCGCGACGGGCTCGTGAGCACCAACGCTGCCCACGGCGTGAAGCGGCCGAGGGTCCACAAACGCGAGATGCAGACGTGGAGCGCGGGACAGCTCCACGCCTTCCTCGAGATCACGAAGGACACGCGGCTTTACCCCGTGTGGCGCTTCCTCGCGCAGACGGGACTGCGTCGCGGTGAGGCGCTCGGACTCATGCTCGACTCGCTCGACCTCGACGCCGGGAAGGTCATGATCCGGCGTCAGCGCAAGCAGGACGGCTACGCGGTCGAAGAGGGACCGCTCAAGTCCGACGCGCGCCGCTCCATCAGCATTGACAGCGGCACGGTGGTCACTCTGCGCGCGCAGCTCCAGCGGCAGCTCGACGACGCCGCAGAGTGGCGCGGGGCGTGGCAGGCGACGGGCCACGTGTTCACGCGCGAAGATGGCTCACCATGGCATCCCGACCGGGTCAGCAAGCTCTTCGAGGAGGCGGTGAAGGCGGCCCCGGTGCCTCGCATCCGGCTTCACGATCTGAGACACACCTGGGCGACCTTGGCGCTGAGGGCCGGCGTCCATCCCAAGGTCGTGCAGGAGCGGCTGGGGCACGCCAATATCTCGATCACGATGGACCTCTACTCGCACGTGATGCCCGATATGCAGGAGTCCGCGGCCGAGCTCGTCGCCTCGATTGTGGACGGCAGCGAAGGATAGTTGTGGAAGCAAGGAGGACAAGCGGAGGACACGGGGCCATTGAGGGCCGTTCGCGGGAGTGGCGGAAAGTGGCCACTTGCAGGAAGACTGGCTCCTCGGGTAGGACTCGAACCTACAACCCTTCGGTTAACAGCCGAATGCTCTACCGATTGAGCTACCGAGGACCGCTCTGGAGGCAAGAGTATAGGCGATGGGCACGGCCGCGGACAAATACGCCGTGCCTGCCGGGCGGCCGCTGTTGGCTCCGAGCGCCCGGTCGGCTACTGTGCGTTGCACGACTCACCCGGGCTGGGCAGCGGCCTGTGCCCTCGACGTCAAGGAGGCGCGCTCATGCCCGTTCTGCCGGATTCCCCGCTGTCGCTGTGGCTGGACCAGGGCGGCCCGCCTGAACCGGAGGCCCCCCTGAGCGGCGATCTGGACGTCGATGTCGCCGTCATCGGCGGCGGCCTCACCGGTTTCGCCACCGCCTGCGAGCTGCGCCGCGCTGAACCCTCGGTAAGCGTCGCCGTCCTCGAGGCAAAGACCGCCGCCTACGGGGCCAGCGGCCGCAACGGCTCCTTTGCGATGACGGTGGTCGGCCTGGGGTTCGGCACGACCGCGCTCGTGCGCGGCAAGAAGTTCCTCGCCCGCGCGCACGCCTACATGGAGCGCTGCGTCGACGAGCTCGAGCGCTTCATCGACGACGAGCGGCTCGACTGCGACAAGATCCGCCCGGGGTTCCTGCGCGTGGCGACCACATCCGGCTACGTGAAGCGCCTGCAGGGGCAGGTGGAGCTCATGCAGTCGCTGGGCTTCGACGGCATCACCTGGATCGACGCCGACGAGACGAAGGCCATGGTCTCGTCGCCGCGCTACCTCGGGGCGCTGTGGGAACCGCGCCTGCTGCTGATCGACCCCGCCAAGCTCGTGCGCGAGGAGAAGCGCCTGGCCCTGCGGCGCGGCGCCCGCGTCTTCGAGAACACGCCGGTGCTGGCGGTGGCCTCTACGGCGGCGTTCGGCGCCCCCGCCGAGGGCTTCCGCCTGCTGACCCCCGCAGGCTCAGTCACCGCCGGGCGCCTGGTGTTCGCCACAAACGCCTACGCGCACCTGTTCCCCGACCTGGCGCGCAAGCAGGTTCCGGCCTTCACGTACATGATCGCCACCGAACCGCTGAGCGCCGAGCAGCTTGCCCCGATCGGCTGGGAGGGCGGGCAGGGGCTCGAGGACGCACGCAACCTCATCCATTACTACCGGCTCACGCCGGACCGCCGCCTCGTGATGGGCGGCGGGCCGGTGGGCCTCAAGGCCCGCAACAACCTGGACCGCGACAGCGACGCAGCCGCCTGGCGGCATCTCGAGGAGCACATCCATTGGCTGTGGCCGCACCTCGGCGGCCTGCGCGTCACCCACAAGTGGGGCGGCCCCTTCTCGGTGACCATGGACCTCACGCCGGCCCTGGGGTACGTCGGCGAAGGCCGGCGCGCCGTCTACAGCCTGGGCTGTATCGGCCACGGGGTGGCCATGAGCTACCTCAACGGCAGAGTGTTGGCGGAGCTCCTGCTGCGGCCCGGGCGGCCGCCGCAACAGGAGTGCCCATTCGTCAACCGCCGCGTGCTGCCGTGGCCGGGAGAGCCGCTCGACACGGTGGTCAAACATGCGCTGCGCGACTACCTGCGCGCCGAGGATGCGTTCTACGAACGAGGGTCGGCGCGACTCTGAGCGGCGGAGCCGCCGCGGCCGCCGGGCGGGTCGCCGCGGCCGCCCGCAGGGTCGCCGCGGCCGCCGGGAGGGCGCGGCGGGAGCGCCGCCGGCTGTGCACCCGCCAGGCGCCCCCTTCGTGGCTCACCGGCGCCTGAGCGACGGGGATGATCGGGTGCCGGCAAACAGCTCATTGGCGCGCGCGACGAACGTCTCGCGCGCCGCGTGCCTCCGGGGCCCCGCTCGTCGACCCGGCTGCGCCGATCATTGTGCGGTGTCCGCTTCGCGCGCACCCCACGTTGATCTGGCCGCGCCGCTCAATCGAGGTAGTCCTGCAGCATGTGTGAGTCGCGGTACGCCCTGAGCTTGGCCAGCGTCTTGGCCTCGATCTGGCGGATGCGCTCGCGCGTGACGCCGAACTTCTGGCCGACCTCCTCGAGGGTGCGCGGATGCTCGCCCTTGAGGCCGAAGCGCAGCTCGATGACCTTGCGCTCGCGGTGCGTGAGCGTGCCCAGGACCATGTCGAGCGCTTCTTTCTGCATGATCTCGCTGACCGCCTCGACCGGGACCGTGGCCTCCTGGTCCTCGATGAAGTCGCCGAGCTGCGAGTCTTCTTCCTCGCCGATCGGCGTCTCGAGGCTCACCGGCTCCTGGCTGATCTTGAGGATCTCGCGGACCTTCTGCGGCGTGGTGCCCATCTCGGTGGCGATCTCGTCGGGGGTGGGCTCGCGGCCGATGTCCTGCAGGAGCTGCCGCTGCACGCGGATGAGCTTGTTGATGGTCTCGACCATGTGTACGGGGATGCGGATGGTGCGCGCCTGGTCGGCGATGGCGCGCGTGATCGCCTGGCGGATCCACCAGGTGGCGTAGGTGCTGAACTTGTAGCCTTTGCGGTAGTCGAACTTCTCGACGGCGCGGATGAGGCCGAGGTTGCCTTCCTGGATGAGATCCAGGAACAACATGCCGCGGCCCACGTAGCGCTTGGCGATGGAGACGACGAGGCGCAGGTTGGCCTCGATGAGCTTGCGCTTGGCGTCGATGTCGCGGCGCTCGATGCGCTTGGCCAGCGACACCTCTTCTTCGGCGGTGAGCAGCGGCACCTTGCCGATCTCTTTGAGGTACATGCGCACCGGATCGTTGGTGGGCGTCTTCACCGAGAGGTCCAGCTTGGGGGCGATCTCTTCTTCGGGCTTCGCGTCGCCCACTCCGGAGGCGGCGTTCTCGCCCTCAAGGATGTCGATGCCGAGATCGGCGAACAGGTTGTAGATGCCGTCGATCTGGTCGAGGCTGAGCTCGACGTCCTGCAGGGCGTCGGCGATGTGATCGCCTGCCAGGTAGCCCTGCTCGCGACCTTCGTCCACGAGCGCGCGCACCTCGTCGATGGCGAGCTCGGCGGACTCCGTGGGTTTGCCGCGGTCTTCTGCGAAATCGGTCAAGTGTGTCGTCCCCTAGCCTTGGTCGGGCTCCTCGTCCACCGGGATCGCGCGGAGCGCCTCGCGCAGCGCGCGGCGCACCGCTTGCAGCCGTATCAGCTCCTCGCCCTGCTTCCCGCTTTCGTCGGTCTTCGCCATGACCTTGAGCCTCGCGATGCGGCGGCTCACGTGAGCCTCCTGCAGCCGCAGAAAGAGCTCGTCGACGACGGTCGCCGTGAACCTCTCCCGGCCGGCCCTGACAACGACCTCCGCAAGAGCTTCGCCGTCGTCGTCGTCCGCGGCTTGCGCCGCGGTCTGCAGGGTATCCCCCGCTGCCTCGCGCGCCAGGCGCGCCTTCACAGCGCGTAACGCGGCGCGCGTCTCGGCGGTGGCGAAGTAGCCCTCGTCGAGGCCGGCCAGCACGGCGAGCCCCTCCTGGGGCTGCGCCAGACAGCCGGCGAGAAAGCGCACTTCGAGCTCGTGGGCGCCGCCGACGGCGGCCGCCGCGCCGCCGCTCCCCGGCGCCCGGCGGCCCTCCCCGGCGGCGTCTCCGCCCTCCGGCGAGCGCCCGCTCCCCGCAAGCAGGTAGCGCACGCTCTCGGTCGAAAGCTGCAGCTTGCCTGCGACGTACCGCAGCTCCTCGTCGCGTTCTATCGGCGTCGCCGCCTCGGAGAGGACCCCCTTGAGTTGCGCAAACGCGCCTGCCCTTCCGTCGGGCTTGTCGAGGTCGTGCGTCGCGAGCGCCACGCGAACGTGGAATTGTAGCAACGTCTGCGCGGCGGCGGCAAGCCGGCGAAAACCCTCGCCGCCGGCCCCGGAGAGCACGTAGTCTGCGGGGTCGAGACCGTCGGGGACACGGACCACGTGCAGGCTGAGGCCCATCTTGCGACCCAGCGTGAGAGCGCGGCTCATGGCGCCGAGGCCGGCGGCGTCGGCGTCGAAGCACAGGTACAGATTCCTCGTCACGCGCGCGAGCCGCGTGAGCTGCTGCTCGGTGAGCGCCGTGCCCATGCTGGCGACGACATTGGCCACGCCGGCCTGCACCAGGGCGAGCACGTCGGTGTAGCCCTCCACGACGTAGACGCGGTCCTCGCGCCCCGCCGCCGCCTTGGCGGAGTGCAGGCCGAAGACCGCCTCGCTCTTGTGGTACAGCGGCGTCTCCGGCGAATTGAGGTACTTGGGCTTCTCGTCGCCCATGGTGCGCGCCCCGAAGCCCAGCGTGCGCCCGCGGTCGTCGGCGAGCGGGAACATGATGCGCCCGCGAAAGCGGTCGTAGGGCCGCCCGCTCTTGCCGGGCACGACCAGGCCGGCGTCCAGCAGATCCTGGTCGCTGAACTTCCTGGCGCGCGCCGCCTCGCGCAGCTTATCCCATCCGGCGAGGCTGAAGCCCAGGCGAAACTGGCGGCAGACGTCGTCGCCCAGACCACGCTGCTTGAGGTACTCGCGGGCGGGCGCCGCCGCTCCCGCGTCATGCAGCACGCGCTCGTAGTAGGCGGTCGCCTGTTCCAGAAGGGCGCGCAGGCGCTCGCGGCGGTGACGCTCCGCGTCGCCGCGCGCGCTCGACTCCTCGTACTCGAGCTGGATGCCGTACCTGTCGGCCAGAGACTCGACGGCGGCCGCGAAGTCGAGATTCTCCTTGGCCTGCACGAAGCCGAACAGATTGCCCCCGGCGCCGCAGCCGAAGCAGTAGTACAGATTCTCCGCGGGGTTGACCGAGAACGACGGCGTGCGCTCCTCGTGAAACGGGCAGCGCCCGCTGTAGTTGGCGCCGGCCTTGCGCAGCTCGGTGTACTGGCCGACGATCTCCACCATATCGGCGGCGGCCTGGACCTGGTCGATGCTGGCGCGGGCGATGAGCGGCACCTCAGGGGCCGCCCTTCTTGCCCGCGCGCCGCGCCTTTTCCTGCCCGGCCAGGTAGCTCAGGCCGGCGCCGAGCCGGCGCCGCCGTTTCTTTTCGCGGCGCGGCGCCCTGTCCCAGCTGTGCCAGTAGCGCCCGAGACGGTCGTAGGTCCAGATGAGCAGCACCATGAGCGCGAGCATCCAGGCGAGGTAGAACAGGGCGAACAGCACCCACAGCTCGGGCGTCGTGGTATCGGGCGGCACGACGCCGCCGGAGGGCACGCTGGGGTGCCCCAGCGTGAGCCAGCCGCGGCCGAAGACCACGACCGCCGGCAGCGCCGCGAGCGCGACCGCGGCCACCGTGACGAGGGAGGTCAGCAGGCGAGTGCGGTCCATCGCCTCAGGAGACGGGAGTGAGAAGGACGGGTGTGAGGAAGCGCGCCATGAGCACCTCGTCATGATAGCGCCCGGCGCGGTCGTACTGCGCGCGGCGCAGCCCCTCGCGCACGAACCCGTGCCGTTCGTAGAAGCCGATGGCGCGCCGGTTCTCGGGGAAGACCCCGAGCGCCAGCTTGCGCACGGCGTGCGCGCCCGCCCAGGTGGCGGAGGCCTCGAGAAGCGCGCCGCCCACCCCGAGGCCGCGCCAGCTCTCGCCCACCGACATGCCGACCCAGGCGATGTGCCCCGAGCACGGGTGAGGCTCAGGGCGCAAGCCCAGGTTGCCGACGAGCTCGCCGTCCAGCTCGGCGGAGAGCTGCAGGCAGCGCGGGTCGGCGACGGCGTCGCCGATGCGCCGCCGCCAGACGCCGGCGCCGAACTGGCCGGGCATCATGAGCAGCGTGACGCTCGGCTCGGCGGCCACGGCGTCGAGGAGGCGGGCCAGCGGACGGGCGTCCCGTGCGCGTGCGTCCCGCACGCGCAGCTCGCGCCCGTCCGCCAGCATCGCCGCGATCTCGCCGCCCAGCCTGGCCACGCGGCTCCCTCGCCTACTTCTCGAGGGTGAGCTCGCTGCGCTCTTCGATGGCCGCCTGCGCCGCGGCGAGCCGCGCCACAGGGATGCGGAACGGCGAGCAGCTCACGTAGTTCATCCCGGCGCGATGGCAGAACTTGACGCTCTCGGGGTCGCCGCCGTGCTCCCCGCAGATGCCGATCTTGAGGTCGGGCCTCGTCGCCCGGCCCCTCTCGATGCCGATCTCCACGAGCTGGCCGACGCCCTCCTGGTCGAGAGTCGCGAACGGGTCGGCCGGCCAGATCTCCTTCTCCTCGGAGACGTAGAGCGGGAGGAACTTGCCGGCGTCGTCGCGGCTCACGCCGAAGGTCATCTGCGTGAGGTCGTTGGTGCCGAAGCTGAAGAACTCCGCCACTTCGGCGATCTTGTCGGCGGTGAGCGCCGCCCGTGGGATCTCGATCATGGTGCCGACGAGGTAGTCGACGGTCACGCCCTGCTCGGCGAACACCTCCGCGGCCACGCGGCGCACGACCGCCGCCTGGTCCTCGAGCTCCTTCTTGACGCCGACCAGCGGGATCATGATCTCGGGGTGGACGTCCACGCCCTCCTTCTTGACGAGGCACGCGGCTTCGAGGATGGCGCGCGCCTGCATGGCCGTGATCTCGGGGTAGGCGACGCCCAGGCGGCAGCCGCGGTGGCCGAGCATGGGGTTGCTCTCGTGCAGTTCTTCGACCTTGGCCCTGACGACGTCCTCGCCGATGCCGAGGGCAGTCGCCGTCTCGCTGGTGTCGATGTCGTCGTGCGGCAGAAACTCGTGCAGCGGCGGGTCGAGCGTGCGCACGGTCACGGGGCGCTCGCCCATCACGCGGAAGATGCCGGCGAAATCGTCGCGCTGCATCGGCAGGAGCTTCGCCAGCGCCGCCTCGCGCGCCGCTTTGTCGTCGGCGAGGATCATCTCGCGCACCGTCATGATGCGTTCGCCGCCGAAGAACATGTGCTCGGTGCGGCAGAGGCCGATGCCCTCGGCGCCGAAGGCGATCGCGTCGCTGCTCTGGTCAGGCTGGTCGGCGTTGGTGCGCACGCCGAGCGTACGCGTCTTGTCGGCCCATTCCATGATCTCGGCGTAGTACCTGTACGACCCGGACTCCTCGGCCTTCATGGTCTTCTCAAGCAGCACCTGCAGAACCTCGGGCGGGCGCGTCTCGAGCCGGCCGAGGATGACCTCGCCGGTGAAGCCGTCGATGCTGATCCAGTCGCCTTCGTTGACCGTCGCGTCGTCGGCCTTGAAGGTGCGCGCCTTCATGTCGATGTCGAGCGCGCTGCAGCCGACGATGCACACCTTGCCCATCTGCCGCGCGACGAGCGCCGCGTGGCTGGTCATGCCGCCCTGCGCCGTAAGGATGCCCTGGGCGGCGTCCATGCCGCGGATATCCTTGGGGCTGGTGAAGTCGCGGACCAGCAGGACCTGCTCGCCGCGCGCCGCCCAGGCCTCGGCGTCGGCGGCGCTGAAGACGACGCGGCCGGAGGCGGCGCCGGGGCCGGCGGGCAGGCCTTTGGCCTTGATCCGGCCCTCCTCGACCGCCCGCAGCTTGTCCTCGGGGCCGAAGATCGGCCGCAGCAGCTGATTGAGCTGCTCGGGCTCGATGCGCATGAGGGCCTGGTCCGGCGTGATGAGCCCCTGGTCGGCCATGTCCACGGCGATGCGGATCGCCGCGAGTCCGGTGCGCTTGCCGTTGCGCGTCTGCAGCATGAAGAGGCGGCCCTTCTCGATGGTGAACTCAAAGTCCTGCATGTCGCGCATCTCGGACTCGAGCGTGTTGCGGATGTCCATGAGCTGCGCATAGACGTCCGGCCAGACTTCCTCGAGCTCGACCGCCGGGCGCGGCGTGCGCACCCCGGCGACGACGTCCTCGCCCTGCGCGTTCACGAGGAACTCGCCGTAGAACTCGTTTTCTCCGCTGGCGGGGTTGCGCGTGAAGGCGACGCCGGTGCCGCTCTCGTCGCCGGTGTTGCCGTACACCATGGTCTGCACGTTGACCGCCGTGCCCCAGTCGTCGGGGATGCCGTACATGCGGCGGTAGGCGATGGCGCGGTCGTTGCCCCAGCTGCCGAAGACGGCGCTGATGGCGCCCCAGAGCTGCGCGCGCGGGTCGTCGGGGAAGTCGCCGCCGGTGGTCTCCTTGACCGCGGCCTTGAACTCGGCGACAAGCTGTTTGAGGTCGTCGGCGGTGAGGTCGGTGTCGAAGGCGGCGCCCCTGGCCTTCTTCATCGCCTCGAGGCGGTCCTCGAAGACGTCACGCTCGATGTCGCCGCCCTCGTTGCAGCCGAGCACCACGTCGCCGTACATGGAGACGAAGCGGCGGTAGCAGTCGTAGGCGAAGCGCGGGTTTCCGGTGGTGGCGATGACCCCTTTCACCGTGGTGTCGTTGAGGCCCAGGTTCAGGACGGTGTCCATCATGCCGGGCATGGAGGCGCGCGCGCCGGAGCGCACGCTGAGCAGCAGCGGGTCGGCGACGTCGCCGAGCTTCTTGCCCGTGTCGGCCTCGAGGGCGGCGAGCGCGGCGGCCACCTGCTCCTCGACGCCATCAGGGTAGTCGGCGTTGGCCGAGTAATGATTACAGACCTCGGTGGTCAGCGTGAAGCCGGGCGGCACCGGCAGACCGATGCTCGTCATCTCGGCGAGGTTGGCGCCTTTGCCGCCGAGCAGGTTCTTCATGCTCTTGTCGCCCTCGTTGAACTGGTAGACCCACTTGCTCGACATCGATTGCTCCTCGGGATAGGTACCTTCTTCACGCCTGCGTCAGAGGCAGGCGGCTGAGCTCGCCGAGGCGGCCGATGAGCGCCGCCACGGCGGCCAGCTGCGCCAGCCGGTTGCCGCGCACGGCGGCGTCGTCGGCCATGACCATCACGGCTTCGAAATAGCGGTCGACGGCCGGCCGCAGGCCGGCCGCTTCTTTGATGGCGCTCTCGAGCTCGAGGTGGGCGAGCGCCTCGAGCAGCGGCCCGCGCGCCGCCTCGCAAGCCGCGGCCAGGGCGCGCTCGGCGTCGTCCTCGAACAGGGCCGGGTCGACGGAACGGAACCCGGCCGCCGCGTCCTTGGCGGCCAACGCCGCGCAGCGGTTGTAGGCGGTCACGGCGTCTTCGAAAAAGGCGCGGCCGGCGAGGGCGGTGAAGACTCGCGCCCGCGCCGCCAGGGCCGGCGCGTCGCCGGCGGGCGCGGCCAGCGCCGCCTCGACGCTCGAGAACGGCAGCCCCTCGTCGAGCAGCAGAACCTGGAGGCGCTCGCGCACGAACGCCGCCGTCTCGGCGACGATGACGGCGCGCCGCTCATCGTCGAGGCCCTCGGCGCCCTGGATCTCGAACTGGTCGACGGCCGAGGCCAGCAGGCCGGCGATGGGGAAGCGCAGGCTGTACTCGAGGGCGATACGCACGATGCCCATGGCCGCGCGCCGCAACCCGTACGGGTCGCGCGAGCCCGACGGCTTCTGGCCGGCCACCCAGGCGCCGACGATGTTGTCGGCCTTGTCGGCGATGGCCAGCAGCCCGCCGGCCAGCGTGCTCGGCAGCGGCGCGCTGGCCGAGAGCGGGCGGTAGTGCTCGCCGACGGCCGTGGCGACCGCGTCGCCCAACCCGCCCGACTCCGCATAGATGCCGCCCATCACGCCCTGCAGCGTGGGGAACTCGATGACCACCTGGCTCACGAGGTCGGCCTTGGCCAGCCGCGCCGCCATGCGCAGCGTCTCGGCGAGCGGCGCCGACGAGCCGTTGCCGCCGCCGCGGGCGCCGTTGGCCCCGGGCCCGGCGGCCAGACCGGCCACCAGCCCCTGCAGGCGGTGCGCCTTGTCGGCCAGCGAGCCGAGCGTCTCGTGGAACACCACATCGCCGAGGCGGTCGGCCATGGTGTCGAGGCCCTCGGCGACGTCGCGGTCGTAGGCGAACTCGGCGTCGTCCAGCCGGCCTTCGAGCACGCGCTCGTTGCCGCGCGTGATAAGAGCGGCCGCCCCCGGATCGGCGTTGCTCACGTACAGGAACGCCGGCAGCAGGCGGGCGTCGCCGTCGCGCACCGGGAAGTAGCGCTGGTGACTCTGCATGGCGGTGATGAGCACGGCGGCGGGCAGCCGCAGATGGCCGGCGGCGAACGCGCCGCGGGCGACGCTCGGCCACTCGGCGAGGTACACCGCCTCGGCGAGCACGTCGCCCGGGTCGGACCACGCGCCGCCGAGCGCGGCGGCGTGCGCGTCCAGACCCGCGACGATCAGACGGCGACGCTCCTCCTGCGAGACGACCACCTTCTGCTCCGCCAGAAGCTCCTCGTAGTGCTCGGCCTTGTCGATGACCTGCGGTCCGCCGAGCACCCGGTGCCCCTGAGTCACGTCGCCACACGACACGCCGTAGAACGTCGCCGCCACGGTCTTGCCGCCGAGCTTGCAGACCAGCCAGCGGATGGGCCGCGAGAAGCGCAGATAGTCGGCCTCTCCGGCGGGACGGCCGCCCCAGCGCATCCCGCGGGGGATCTGCAGGCCCGTGACCAGAGCCGGGATGAGACCCGGCAGCACGAAGGCCGCGGCGCGACGCTCTGCCTCGACGCGGACCACGGCGAACTCGGTGCCGTCGACCACCTCACGGCGCACGTCTTCGGGCTGGGCGCCGCGCGAGCGCGCGAACCCCAGCCCGGCCTTGGTGAGGCCGCCGGCGGCGTCGTAGGCGATCTCGGCCTTGGGGCCGCGGTAGTCGTCGGTCCTCGCGGTCTGCTGCTCGGGCACGCCCTCGGCTAACACGGCGATGCGCCGCGGGGAGACCAGCACCCTGGGGGCGGGGGCGCCGCTCTCGAGAAGGCGCTCGGCCTCGAGGAGCCTGTGCACGAGCCCCGGCGCCGCGGCGGCGTTTTCGAGCTGGCGGAGCACCGACTCGCAGACCCTGTACGGGAGCTCTTCGCAGCCGATCTCGATGAGGAGGGTGCTCATGCGCCGCCCTCCGCCGCCGGAGCGGCTTCGCCGCCGGCGCCCTCGCGGCCATCGCCGACCACCTCGAGGTACAGACCGGCGACCTGGCGCGCGAGGTCGCGCACGCGCCCGATGTGCATCGTGCGGTCGGTGACGCTGATCGCGCCGCGGGCGTCGAGCATGTTGAAGGCGTGGCTGCACTTGAGCACCTGGTCGTAGGCGGGCAGCGGCAGGCGCGCCTCGAGGCAGCGCCCGGCCTCGCTCTCGTGCTCGCGGAAGTGGCGGTAGAGCATGTCGGTGTCGGCGACCTCGAAGCTGTAGCGGCTGAGCTCGCGCTCGCTCTCGCGGTAGACGTCGCCGTAGGTGACGGTCACCGTCTGGCCGGCTTCGGCCCACCGCGACCACACGAGATCGTAGACGCTGTCCACGCCCTGCAGATACATCGCCAGGCGCTCCAGACCGTAGGTGAGCTCGACGGTGATGGGGTCGAGGTCGAAGCCGCCGAGCTGCTGGAAGTACGTGAACTGGGTGGCCTCCATGCCGTCGATCCACACCTCCCAGCCCTGCCCCCAGGCGCCCAGGGTGGGGCCCTCCCAGTTGTCCTCGACGAAGCGCACGTCGTGCTCGGCGAGGTCGATGCCCAGAGCCACGAGCGACTGCAGGTACAGATCCTGGATGTCGGGCGGCGACGGCTTGATCACCACCTGGTACTGGTAGTAGTGACCGAGGCGATATGGGTTCTCGCCGTAGCGCCCGTCGGTGGGGCGCATGGACGGCTCGACGTAGGCCGCCCGCCACGGGCGCGCGTCCAGGCAGCGAAGGAAGGTCGCGGGGTTGAAGGTGCCGGCCCCGACCTCGGTGTGATACGGCTGCATGACGACGCAGCCCTGCTGTTCCCAGTAGGCCTGCAAGCGGGAGATGATCTGCTGAAACGTGGGAAGCTCGCGCGAGACGGCTTCGCCCGGGGCGTGGTCGGTCACGTGTCCTTTCGGTCGGAAGCGCCGATTCTAGCAGGGCCGCCGCCGACGGGCCAACGGCGGCCCGGAGGCGCGGGGGCCGGCATGGACGAGTGTTCCATCGCCAGCGTTGTCAGGCACGCGTACAGTGTGTTTGGGCGGAGGGCGCGCGAGTGCCGTCCGTGTGGGGCGGCGCGACGGCGACGCGAGCACCCGGGCACGGGTGCGACGGCGACGCGAGCGCCGCGCCAATCTGTCCTGGGGGTCGGCGGCGGCCCTCGCTCAACGTACGGCGCGCGCAAAGCGCAGAGCGCGCAGGCGCGACCCCGTGTGGTAGCTGTACAGGTCGTGGACGTCGCGCACAGCCTCGGCGACGGCCGCCGTGGGCGCCGCGGCGCGGAGCTCGGCGAGCGGCCGTCCCAGCGCCTCGCGCAGCGCCTCGACGGCCGCCGGCGTGATGGGCACGGCGTCATCCAGACACTGCTCGCAGACCAGGCCGCCGCGCGCCGCCGAGAACCCCAGGGCGCGTTCGCCGCCGCCGCAGGCCGTGCAGTGGTCGAGCACCGGCATGTAGCCGGCCTCGTACAGGAGCTTGAGCAGCGCGCCCAGCACGAGCGGCGCCTCCAGAGCCGGCCCCCTCAGACCCGCGTCCAGCTCCCTGAGCGTGTTGCGGAGCAGCGCGAACACGCGCTCCTCGGGCTCGTGCTCCGGGGTCAGGCCGGCGACCGCCTCGCAGACCACGGCCGCCGCCGTGAGGGCCTCGCGATCGTCGCGCAGCCTGAGAAACACGTCCACGAGCTGGGCCTGCGTCACCGTGTAGAGCGTGCGCCCCTGGTAGAGCATGAGGTCGCAGACGTTGTAGGGCTCCAGCCGGCCGCCCCACCGGGACGTGGTCTTGCGCACGCCCTTGACCACCGCATCGACGCGCCCCAGCTCGCGGGTGTACAGGCGCAGCATGCGGTCGGCCTCACCCAGAGGCCGCGAATTGAGGACGATGGCGCGTGCCTTCTCGTGGCGCACGGTCAGCCCCCGGGGTCGCGCGCCGCGAGGCCGGCGAAGACGACGCGCGGGATGCCGGCCAGATCGGCGCGTTCGCGCGCCGGCCGAAACGCGCCGGCCGCCGCGAACAGCGCCCGCACGGCGGCGGCCTGCCCCGCCCCGACCTCGACGGCCAGCACGCCGCCGGGGCGCAGGCGCGCGGCGGCGGCCGGGATCAACCGGCGATAGACGTCGAGCCCGTCCTCACCGCCGTGGAGCGCCAGGCGCGGCTCGTAGTCGCGCACGTTCGCCTCGAGCACGCGGTACTCGGCGGCGGGGATGTACGGCGGGTTGCAGACGATGAGGTCGAAGCGCGCGCGCGGAGGCAGATCGTCGAGCAGATCGCCGCGGCGGATCGTGACGCGGCCGCCGAGGCCGAGGCGCGCCGCATTGCGGCGCGCCACCTCCACGGCGGCCGCGCTCACCTCGGTGGCCAGCAGACGCACGAAGGGATTCTCGGCGGCCAGGGCGAGCGCGATGCAGCCCGAGCCCGTGCCCACGTCGAGCGCCAGGGGCTCGTAGAGGCCGGGGGCCGCTGCGCCGCCCGGCCCGGCCTCCGCAAGCGGCCCTTCGCCGCGCGCGCCGCCGGCCGCGTCGCCGCCCACCCGCACCGCGGCCAGTGCCTCGAGCGCCACATCCACCAGCGTCTCGGTCTCGGGCCGCGGGATCAGCACCGCGGGCGTGACCTCGAGCTCGATGGTACGAAAGGCGCGGCGCCCGCGGATGTAGGCGACGGGCTCGCGGGCCTGGCGCCTCACAACGTAGCCGTCGAAGCGCCGCTCCTCGCTGCCCGTGAGCACGCGCTCCGGCGTGCGGAAGAACTCGGCGCGGTCGACGCCCAGGGCGGTGGCCAGCAGCAGCTCCGCGTCGAGACGCGGCGAGCGCGACCCGCTGGCGCGCAGCCACTCCGTGGCTGCGCGGAGCGCCTCGCCCACGCTCGCCGGCCGCGTCATCCCTGCACCCGGACGATGCGCACGTCGCCTACTCCAGGAGCGCGACACCGATCTGCCGCGCGGCTCGCCCCAGGGCCTTGTCCAGCGTCGCCAGCGGGAGCCCGCGAGCGGCAGCCAGGTCGAGGTAACAGGCGTCGTACACAGACACGCCGGTCTGACGGGCCAGCGACAGCAGACTGCCCAGCGCAACCAGGGCAGGTGCGGCGCCGACATCGATGGGCAAGGCGCGCAGGATCTCGACGAAGCGCGCGGACTCGGCCCGGCTGATGCGCTTGCGTCGCTCCGCCACGAGCAGCGCATTGCCCACTTCGAGCGCCCAGATGGCGGGGACGACGGCCTGGTCCTCGCCGAGGCGGTCCCGCATGGCTGCCGCGCGCGGCACATCCTCGTCGTCGAAGGCCCAGGCCATGGTCACCGAGCAGTCAAGCACGAACATGCTCAGTACCGCCGGCCTTCGTCGATCATCTGGCGAATGTCGAGGTCGCCCAAGCGCCGGCCTTTGGCGAACTCTTTGAGCGCCTCGACCGCCGCCTTGGGATCGCGGCGAGGGTACTCGCCGATGGGGATGAGCACGGCCACGGGAGTCCCATGCCGGGCGATGGTGATGTGTTCGCCGAGCTCGACGCGCTTCAGCAGCTCGGGGAGCTTGGTCTTCGCTTCATAGGCGCCAACGGTAGCCACCGGTCACCTCCCGTGCGTCAAGACTAGTCTGCGGCTAGTCTGCATGAGTATCGCCCAGATGAGCGCGCTGCGCAAGGTTGACGATCGCGGACTGCCGCGACGCTGACGGCGGCGGGCGCCTCGCCGACGCTCGCCGCCACGCTCACTCCCCGCCGGCGGCCGCCAGCTGCTTGCGCCGGTCCTCGGCGGCCAGGGCCTCGGTGAACTCGTCGAGGGCGCCCTCCATCACCTCGGCGATGCGGTGGCTGGTGAGCCCGATGCGATGGTCGCTGACGCGGTTCTGCGGGAAGTTGTAGGTGCGGATCTTCTGGGCGCGGTCGCCGCTGCCGACCATGGTGCGCCGCGCCGCGCCGCGCTCCTCGTCCTGCTTCGCCTGCTCGAGCTCGAAGAGGCGCGCCCGCAAGATGCGCAGGGCGCGCTCTTTGTTCTGCAGCTGGCTCTTCTCGTCCTGGCAGCTCACGGTGACGCCGGTGGGCACGTGCGTGAGCCGGACCGCGGAGTCGGTGGTGTTGACGCTCTGGCCGCCGGGCCCGCGGGCGCGGAAGATGTCGACGCGCAGGTCGTTGGGGCCGATCTCGATCTCGATGTCCTCGGCCTCGGGCAGCACGGCGACCGTGGCCGCGGAGGTGTGGATGCGCCCGGCGGCCTCGGTGGCCGGCACGCGCTGCACGCGGTGCACGCCGCTCTCGTACTTGAGCGCCGAGAAGGCGCCCCGGCCCTTGACCTCGAGCGTGACCTCCTTGTAGCCGCCGTTGTCGTTCTCGTTGGCGCTCAGGATATCGACCTCGAAACCCTTCGCCTGCGCGTAGCGCGTGTACATGCGCGCCAGCTCGCCGGCGAACAGCGACGCCTCGTCGCCGCCGGTACCGGCGCGGATCTCGATGATCACGTCCTTGGCGTCGTTGGGGTCGCGGGTGAGCATGCGTACGCGGATCTCTTCGCTGAGCTCCTCGAGCCGGCGGCGGCCCACGGCGAGCTCGTCCTGCGCGAAGTCGCGCATCTCGGCGTCGGAGGAGTCGTCGCCGAGGAGGCCTTCGGCGTCGGCCACGGTCTGCTCGGCGGCGCGGAAGCGGCGCGCCAGGTCGTAGACCTGCTGCAGTTCGGCGTGCTTGCGGGCGATGCCCGCGTAGCGCCCACGATCGCCAAGCACCTCGGGGTCGGCGAGCTGCGCGTTGAGCTCCTCGTAGGAGCGCTCGATCTCGTCGATGAGGTTGTCGATGGCGGCCATGCGCAGAGCTTACGCCATGACCTCCACGCCTTTCACCGGCGGGCGGTCCTGGGGCTCGAGCTCGATGATCTTCTCGAGCGCGGCGATGGCCACCTCGACCTGGGCGCTGTCGGGCTGCTTGGTGGTCATCCACTGCAGCGCGAGGCCGGGCGACATGATGGCCCGCACGACGACATTGTTCTCGTGGCGGCCGGCGAACTTGATGATCTCGTAGCTCACGCCGGCGATGAGGGGGATCAGGATGACGCGACTGAGGATGAGCAGATACCACGCCGGCCGGCCGACGAAGGCGAACACGAAAATAGCCACCACCATGACGATGAGCAGAAACGACGTGCCGCAGCGCAGGTGCAGCGTGCCGTAGTGCTCGACGTTCTCGACGGTGAGCTCGTCGCCGTGCTCGAGGGCGTGGATGCTCATGTGCTCGGCGCCGTGGTACTCGAAGACGCGGCGCAGGTCCGGGATCCGGGTGATGATGGCGAGGTAGACGAGGAAGATGCCCACACGCACGCAGCCCTCGATCGCCCAGAACAGGTACCCGTCACCGATCCAGCGGCTGAAGAGCCCGGTGAGGAACAGCGGCGCCACGAAGAAGAGGCCGATGGCGAAGGCGAAGGCGATGACGAGCGTGCCGCCGAGCTCCTTGCGGCTGAGCGGCCGCTCCTCCTCGCCGATGGATTCGTTGGCCGACATGGTGAGGGCGCGCACCCCGATGACCAGCGACTCGACGAGCGCCACGACGCCGCGGACGACCGGCGTCTTGAGGATCGGGTAGCGCGCCATCCAGCTCACCAGGGGGAACTCGTGGATGCCGATGGCGCCGTCGGGGCGGCGCACGGCCAGCGACCAGTGGCTGACGCCGCGCATCATGACGCCCTCGATGACGGCCTGGCCGCCGACCTGGGCGCGGCGCGCCCACAGGGCGGCCAGGGTCACGAGCGCGAGCGCGTTACGGGTGAGGCGCGAGGTCATGGCGAAGGCGGGGCCTGGGCCGCGCGGCGGGCGCTCAAGCGCGCGCGGCAGCCGGGCCGTCGACGTCTTCGGGCTTGTACGGCTTGCCGCAGGTCATCTTGCCCTCCGGGCACGTGCTGTAGAGGCAACCGGGGCCGCTGCCCTCGAAGAGGTTGGGGGCCAGCTCCTTGACCATGCCGCGCATCTCCCAAGCCAGCGCCCTGATCTCCCACTGCGCGCGATTGCAGCAGCGCACGCGAAAGAAGTGGCGCAGCTCGCGGGCGTTCATGGTGACGACGATCCTGGTCTCGGCGGCGTTGGGCAGCACGAAGCGCGCGTCTTCTTGCACGCTCTCGCGGGTGCGGCCCTCGGCGAGGCCCAGCTCGACGAGCCTGTCGTAGGCCACGCGGGCATGCTCCATGGCCTCGAGAAACACGGCCTCGGCCGCGGCGTTGGCGGACACCGAGGGCGGGACGATGAAACTGTCGCCCGCCCCGAAGCTCACGTACCGCTGCGACTGCTGGTTGTAGCTGGCCACGCGGTGACGCACCAACTGGTGCGTGAGAGCGCGTGAGACCCCGTCCACGGCGAAGCTGAAGGAGGCGTGCTCAAGGGCGGAGTGGTGGCCGGAGCGCACGAGGATGCCCACGAGCCTGGCGACGTCGTCGGCGCCCATCGCCTGCTTGAGATCGGCGGCCGACACGGGCGCATAGCACAGCCGACCCGCGATGGCGACGGCGCGATCGGGGTCGGGCGTATGCTGGAGAAGCGTGACGCGGAGCTCGGCGCTCACTGCAGGGCTCCGGTCAGGCCTTGACGGCTTCAGCCTCGGTTGGGGCGGCTGCAGCGACCGCGGCCTTCGCGGCGGCGGCCTTCGCGGGATCGGCTTTCACGGCCGCGGCCTTCGAAGGCTTGGCCTTCACGGGCTCGGCCTTCTTGTCGAAGCGGCGGTTGAAGCGCTCGACGCGCCCCCCGGAGTCGACCAGCTTCTGCTTGCCGGTGTAGAACGGGTGGCACTGCGAGCACAGCTCGATGCGCAGCTCGGGCTTGGTGCTGCGCGTCGTGAACGTGTTGCCACAGGAGCAGTGCACGGTGGCTTCAACGTAGTTCGGGTGGATGTCTTTCTTCATGGCGACGGATCCCTTCTGGGAGCAAACCCGGATGTCTCGCGGACGACCCACACGGGCCGAACGGGCATGATAGCACGGAACGCAGTCTCGGCTGTAATCGTTCCCCGCGGCAAACACGGGCCGGGGTGGCTCGCCGGCGCGGCCCTCAGCGCGAGTTCTTCTGCAGCGCGCTCAGGAACTCGGCGTTGCTCGTGGTCTCGCGGACCTTCTTGATGAGCAGCTCGATGGCGGCCGCGGGGTCGAGGCTGTGCAGCACGCCGCGGAGCTTCCACACGGCCGCCGCCTCGGCGGGCTCCATGAGCAGCTCTTCCTTGCGCGTCCCCGTTGCATCGATGTCGATGGCCGGGAAGATGCGCTTGTCGGCGAGCTTGCGATCGAGCCGGATCTCCCAGTTGCCGGTGCCCTTGAACTCCTCGAAGATTACTTCGTCCATGCGCGAGCCGGTGTCGACGAGGGCCGTGGCGAGGATCGTGAGCGAGCCGCCTTCCTCGATGTTGCGCGCCGCCCCGAAGAACTTCTTCGGCGGGTACAGCGCCGTGCTGTCGACGCCGCCCGAGAGGATGCGGCCGCTGGCCGGCGTGTTGAGGTTGAAGGCGCGCGCCATACGGGTGATCGAGTCGAGCAGGACGACGACGTCGCGGCCCATCTCGACGAGGCGCTTGACGCGGTCGAGCACCAGCTCGGTGACCTGCACGTGGTTCTCGCTGGGCTGGTCGAAGGTGCTGGACACCACGGTGCCGACCACCGAGCGCTGCATATCGGTGACTTCTTCCGGGCGCTCGTCGACGAGCAGCACGAAGAGGTCGATCTCCGGGTTGTTGGCGGCGATGGAGTTGGCCAGCTTCTTGAGGATCGTCGTCTTGCCCGCCTTCGGCGGCGACACGATGAGACCGCGCTGGCCCTTGCCGATGGGGCACATCAGGTCCATGATGCGCGCCGCCGTGTCGTGCTCCTCGGTCTCGAGGCGCAGGCGCTCCTCGGGGAAGAGCGGCGTGAGCTGCTCGAACACGGGGCGCCTGGGCGCCACATCCGGGTCCATGCCGTTGACGGCGTCGATCTTGAGCAGCGCGTTGTACTTCTCGTTGTCTTTGGGCTCGCGGACCTGGCCGAGGATCTCGTCGCCGCGGCGCAGGCCAAAACGGCGGATCTGGCTGAGCGACACGTACACGTCGCGGTCGCCCTGAGTGAAGCCGTTGGTGCGCAGAAAGCCGAAACCGTCGGGCAGCACGTCGAGAATACCGGTGCAGGGGATGGACGGGCGGTCGTCGCGCGGCTCCGGGCGCTCACGCGGCTTGTCGCGCTCGCGCTCGCGGCCGCGGCGGCTCTTGCCTTTGCCGCCGCCCTGTTGCTGCTGCCGCTGCTGGCCCTGCTGGCCTTGTTGGCCTTGTTGGCCTTGCTGGCTCTGTTGGCCTTGCTGGCTCTGTTGGCCTTGCTGGCTCTGTTGGCCTTGCGGGCCTGAGCGGCCGGGCTGCTGGCCGAAGGACCGCTCACCGTCGCCGCCGGAAGACTCGGAGGGCGCGGGCGTGTCGCCGGCCGGACGATCGGCCGACGAGGCGGCGGGAGCGGCGGCCTGCCCGTCGCCGGAAAGGGCCGCGGGAGGGGCGGGGGCGGAC
>Ga0194057_10000090_pt1:37500-41940 | contig 41940 bp, 39 predicted proteins | sample SepL4415m_MetaG_FD_155474 | JGI IMG/M metagenome (GOLD analysis project Ga0194057, IMG submission 155474) | Anoxic zone freshwater microbial communities from boreal shield lake in IISD Experimental Lakes Area, Ontario, Canada - Sep2016-L442-15m | ecosystem: Environmental > Aquatic >... | reverse complement strand
ATCCTCGCCAAGATCGAGACGCACAAGGCGGGCTATGCGGAGGCCATCCTGCTCAACGAGCAGGGACTGGTCGCTGATGGCTCGGGCGAGAACATCTTCGTGGTGAAGAACGACGTCATCATGACCCCGCCCATCTCGGCGTCCATCCTCGAGGGGATCACCCGCAACTCGATCATGGAACTTGCGGGTGTTGCCGGATACACCGTCGTTGAGCGCGATCTGGCACGCGCCGAGCTCTACACCGCCGACGAGATCTTCGTCACGGGTACCGCCGCAGAGGTGTGTCCGATCCGCGAGGTCGATGATCACCTCATCGGCGACCCGGGCCCGATCACGCGCGACCTTCAGGCGCGGTTCGACGCCGTGATCCACGGGCGCGATCCACAGTTCATCCACTGGCTGGACTACGTCGGCTCGGACGCACCGGCGCGCTGATGGAACACATCCTCCTCTACGACACCACTCTTCGCGATGGCATGCAGCGCGAGGGCATGAGCCTGTCGGTGGGTGAGCAGCTTCAGGTGGCCATGCGCCTTGCTGGCGTGGGGATGGATGTGGTGGAGGCCGGATTCCCGTCGTCCAATCCCAAGGACTCCGAGCTGTTCGACCTGCTTGAGGCCCAGAACCTGGGTGACACGCGCATTGCGGCCTTCGGAATGACGCGGCGACGCGATACGGCCCCCGGTGACGACCCCGGCCTGCGGATCATGGTGGACACGTTCGCCCCAGTCTCCACCATCGTCGGCAAGACATGGGACCTGCACCTGAAGAAGGTCACGAAGGTATCGCGCGAAGAGAATTTGAAGATGATCGGTGAGTCGGTGGCCTTTCTGCTGGCGCAGGGGAAGGACGTGTTCTACGACGCCGAGCACTTCTTCGACGCCTACCGGGAGCACCCTGAGTACGCCATCGAGTGTCTGCGCACGGCGCATGGCAATGGCGCGTCGTGGGTGATCCTGTGCGACACCAACGGGGCGACGATGCCCGCGGACGTTGAGCGCATCACCGGCGAGATCCGGGTTGCCATCCCAGACGCAGCAATCGGTATCCACACCCACAACGACGCAGAGTGCGCCGTGGCGAACTCGCTCGTGGCGGTTGAGCAGGGCGCTCGCCAGGTGCAGGGGACCATCAACGGATGGGGCGAGCGGTGCGGAAACGCCAACCTCATCTCCATCGCGCCATCTCTTGCCCTCAAGATGGGCTTCGACGTGCTGCGCCCCGGCGGGCTCGAGGAGCTCACGAAGCTGTCCCACTGGGCCGCCGAGACCGCCAACCTGCCACCCGATCCGTGGGCCCCGTACGTGGGTTCAAACGCATTCGCACACAAGGGCGGGATGCACGTGGCCGGGATGGTCTCCGACCCGCGCACCTTCGAGCACATCGACCCGAGCGTTGTGGGCAACGAACGGGGCATGAAGGTAAGCGAGCTCTCGGGGCGCCACGTGGTGCTGGAGCGCGCCCGGGAGGCCGGCATCGATGTGGAGGCAGACGCCGATCTGGCCCCGCGCATCCTTGCCCGGATCAAGGAACTTGAGCATCGGGGGTACCACTTCGAGGTGGCTGATGCATCGTTCGCCATCCTCCTTGAGCGCGAGGCCGGCGTACATGAGCCGGTGTTCGCGCTCGAGTCGTTCCGGGTGATCACCGAGCGCAACGAGACCGGGCACGTCATCACAGAGGCCACAGTGCGGGTCCACCTCAACGGGGAGCGGCTCGTGGCCACGGCGGAGGGCAACGGCCCGGTCAATGCCCTGGACAAGGCGCTTCGCGAGGCGCTCGGCGGCCGCGTTCCCGAGATCGACCGTATCTCGCTCAGCAACTTCAAGGTGAGGATCCTCGACGAGGGACACGGAACCGAGGCCACCACGCGCGTGCTCATCGACTCCACGGACGGCACGTCCACCTGGAGCACCATGGGCGTTGATCAGAACGTCATCGCCGCGGCGTGGGATGCCCTTGTGGACAGCTTCGACTACGGGGTGCGACGGGCGCCGACCCCATCCGGAACACAGCAGGCGTGACGCCACAGGAGGTCATCCCGCTGGCCCGGCCCGTCATCGGCGACCGGGAGCGGGAATTGGTGGACGGCGTGCTGCGGTCACGCCAGCTGTCGCTCGGACCCACCGTGACCGAGTTCGAACGCATGTGGGCGGACCGCATCGGTACCCGGCACGCGGTCGCCTGCTCGTCGGGGACGGCCGGCCTTCACTGCTGCCTTCATGCCCTTGGCATCGGCCCGGGGGACGAGGTCATCACCTCCTCGTTCTCCTTCGTCGCCTCTGCCAACGTCATCGTCTACACAGGCGCGACGCCCGTGTTCGCCGAGGTCGACCCGCTCACATTCAACATGGATCCTGCGGCCGTCGAGGCGGCAATCACTCCACGCACGCGGGCGATCCTCATCGTCGACATCTTTGGGTACCCGGCCGACGTCCCCGCGCTCGTGGCAATCGCCGAGCGCCATGGACTCGCGATTGTCGAGGACGCCTGCCAGTCGATCGACGGTGACTTCAATGGGAAGAAACTGGGCACGCACGGGCATCCGGCCGTGTACGGCTTCTACGCCAACAAGCAGCTCACCACCGCTGAGGGCGGCGTGGTCCTCACCGACGACGACGCGCTGTATCTGCTCCTGAAGAGCCTCACCAACCAGGGGCGGTCTGACGATGGGGCGTGGCTGGTGCACTCGCGCCTCGGATTCAACTACCGCCTGTCCGACGTACATGCCGCCATCGGCATCGCGCAGATCGAGCGGCTCGACTGGATGCAGGATGCCCGGGCCCGCATCGCTGGGCGCTATCAGGCCCGGATGGCGTCGGTCGATGGCGTCACCCCGATGTACGAGGGGCCGCAGCGCCGTTCGTGGTTTGTCTATGCACCTCGGCTCGACCCCGATCTGGACCGCGACGCGATCATCGGGCGCCTCGAGGCCGAGGGCGTCTCGGCCAAGCCGTATCTTCCGTGTATCCACCTGCAGCCCTACTACCGCACCGACCACGGGCACGCACCGGGCGAGCTGCCGGTGACCGAGGAGATCAGCGCGTCCACGATCGCGCTGCCATTCTTCTGCGAGATGACCGACGAGCAGGTGGACCGGGTATGCGACACCATGGAGCGGGCGATTCAGGCGGAGCGGGCGGCATGAACGATCCGGCATCCCGCCTGTGGGGAGGACGCTTCGAGGGAACGTCGGCCGAGGCATTCGACGCCCTCAATGCCTCGCTGCCAGTTGATCAGCGCCTCTGGCGCGAGGACATCCGGGGATCGCGCGCTCACGCCCGGATGCTTGGTGCTCAGGGGATCATCGGTGCAGACGCCGCCGCGGCGATCGATGCCGGCCTCGTGGCAATCGAGGCCGAGATGGCCGCCGGCGCATTCGTCTTCCAGCCCGGTGACGAGGACATTCACACGGCTGTGGAACGCCGCCTCACCGAGATCACTGGCGACGCGGGTCGGCGTCTGCACACCGGTCGAAGCCGCAACGATCAGGTGATCACCGACACGCTTCTGTGGATCAGGGAGCACGGCCGGGCGCAGGGCGATGCGCTCAAGGCCCTGGCCGAAGCACTTCTCGCGCGGGCCACGGAGCACCTCGACACGCTGGTGCCCGGATACACCCACCTGCAGCGGGCCCAGCCGGTGCGCCTGGCGCACCACCTCCTGGCGTATGTCTGGATGCTGGGCCGTGATCACCGACGTCTGTTGTTCGCCATCGAGTCGGCGGGGGAGAGCCCGCTGGGAAGTGGTGCGCTGGCCGGATCCGGGTTCGCGATCGACCGCGACATGACGGCAACTGAGCTCGGGTTCGACCGGTTGAGCCCCAACAGCATGGATGCGGTGGGCAGCCGCGATGCGCTGGTGGACTACCTCGCATTCACCGCTCAGCTGGGGGTGCACCTGTCGCGCCTCGGTGCGGAGTTTGTGTGGTGGTCGTGTGAGGAGGTCGGCTTCGTGGTGCTCGATGACGCATTCGCATCGGGTTCGTCGATGCTCCCTCAGAAGAAGAACCCCGACGCAGCTGAGCTTGCACGGGGCAAGTCCGCACGGCTCTCGGCAGACCTCCAGGGGCTCCTCGGCGCCACCGCCGGGCTGCCGCTTGCGTACAACAAGGACCTGCAGGACGACAAGCACTATGTGTTTGACGCCGCGGACACCATCGATCTTCTGCTTCCGGCAATGAGCGGCATGGTCGCAACCGCCGAGTTCCGTGTGGATGCCATGACTGCTGCCGCTGGCGAGGGCTTTCTCGCGGCCACCGATCTGGCTGATCACCTCGTGCGCGAGGGCTGGCCCTTCAGGAGCGCCCACGAGGCCGTCGGCGCCTTGGTTCGGGCGTGCAGCGAGCGTGGCGTGGGCCTTACCGAGGCAACTCCGGCCGACCTCAATTCCGCAGGACTCTCCGGGGTGGTGCTGCCGTCGCTCACCGCAGAGGCATCC
>Ga0194057_10000090_pt1:0-32500 | contig 41940 bp, 39 predicted proteins | sample SepL4415m_MetaG_FD_155474 | JGI IMG/M metagenome (GOLD analysis project Ga0194057, IMG submission 155474) | Anoxic zone freshwater microbial communities from boreal shield lake in IISD Experimental Lakes Area, Ontario, Canada - Sep2016-L442-15m | ecosystem: Environmental > Aquatic >... | reverse complement strand
GCAGGTTGAAGCGAGGGTAAGACCTCGTGGAGGACCGAACCCACGTCAGTTGAAAATGGCGGGGATGACCTGTGGATCGGAGTGAAAGGCTAATCAAGCTCAGTTATATCTGGTTCTCCCCGAAATATATTTTGGTATAGCCTTGCGTGTTCAATCGTGGTTGTAAAGCACTGTCTGACCTAGGGGCCCTACCAGGTTACCGAAGTCATACAAACTCTGAATGCCACGATTCTAGAGCGCAGGAGTCAGACGGCGGGGGATAAGCTTCGTCGTCGAGAGGGAAACAGCCCAGACCACCAGCTAAGGGCCCTAAGTGTTGACTAAGTGGCAAACGTTGTGCGAGCGCAGTGACAACCAGGATGTTGGCTTAGAGGCAGCAACTCGTTTAAAGAGTGCGTAATAGCTCACTGGTCAAGTGTTCGTGCGCGGATAATGTAACGGGGCTCAAGTCAACCCCCGAAGCTGTGGACTTCACTATGTGGAGTGGTAGGGGAGCGTTCGCGTTGCAGTGAAGCGGCGGCGGAAGCCAGCCGTGGAGCGGCGTGAAGTGAGAATGCCGGTATTAGTAACGAAAGAGGAGTGAGAAACTCCTCCACCGATTGCCTAAGGATTCCTGAGTAAAGCTAATCTTCTCAGGGTTAGTCGGGACCTAAGCCGAGGCCGAAAGGCGTAGGCGATGGACAACAGGTTGATATTCCTGTACCACGTCTTTCACGTTATTACCGATGGGGGGACGGGGAAGGATAAGCGAACCGTGGCGTTGGTAGTCCACGGACAACCCGGTAGGACGGATCCCAGGAAAATCCGGGGTCCATTAAGTCCGAGAGGGGATGTCAGCCGGCTTCGGCCGGCCAGTCGCTGATTCCATGCCTCCAAGAAAAGCCTCTAGGGAGTGGGAACGTGCCCGTACCAAAACCGACACAGGTGGGCAGGTAGAGCATACCAAGGTGATCGAGAGAACCCTCGTTAAGGAACTCGGCAAAATGGCCCCGTAACTTCGGGAGAAGGGGCGCCGCGGTAGGGTGACGGGACTTGCTCCCCGAGCTCGAAGCGGCCGCAGAGAATTGGCCCAACCGACTGTTTACCAAAAACACAGGTCTCTGCTAAGTCGTAAGACGATGTATAGGGGCTGACGCCTGCCCGGTGCCGGAAGGTCAAGAGGATGGGTTAGCTTCGGCGAAGCTCAGAATCCAAGCCCCGGTAAACGGCGGCCGTAACTATAACGGTCCTAAGGTAGCGAAATTCCTTGTCGGGTAAGTTCCGACCTGCACGAATGGCGTAACGAGTTGGGCGCTGTCTCAACGAGGGACTCGGTGAAATTGTAGTGTCGGTGAAGATGCCGACTACCCGCCGCAAGACGGAAAGACCCCGTGAACCTTTACTGCAGCTTGATATTGGGATTTGGGATGTCCTGTCCAGGATAGGTGGGAGACTGGGAAGCCGTGACGTCAGTCATGGTGGAGTCGCCCTTGGGATACCACCCTGGATGTTCTGAATTTCTAACGCGACACCGTAATCCGGGTTGCGAACAGTGTCAGGTGGGCAGTTTGACTGGGGCGGTCGCCTCCTAAAATGTAACGGAGGCGCACAAAGGTTCCCTCAGCACGGTTGGAAATCGTGCGTAGAGTGTAATGGCATAAGGGAGCTTGACTGCGAGACCTACAAGTCGAGCAGGAGCGAAAGCTGGTCATAGTGATCCGGCGGTTAAGAGTGGAATTGCCGTCGCTCAACGGATAAAAGGTACTCCGGGGATAACAGGCTTATCCTCCCCAAGAGTCCACATCGACGGGAGGGTTTGGCACCTCGATGTCGGCTCGTCGCATCCTGGGGCTGGAGTTGGTCCCAAGGGTTGGGCTGTTCGCCCATTAAAGCGGTACGCGAGCTGGGTTCAGAACGTCGTGAGACAGTTCGGTCCCTATCTGCGGTGGGCGCTGGAGATTTGAGAGGAGTCGTCCCTAGTACGAGAGGACCGGGATGAACAGACCTCTGGTGCATCAGTTGTCGTGCCAACGGCATTGCTGGTTAGCTACGTCTGGATGGGATAACCGCTGAAAGCATCTAAGCGGGAAGCCCACCTCGAGATGAGATCTCCCATCCCCTTTGAGGGAGTAAGGACCCAGGAAGACTACCTGGTTGATAGGCGGGATGTGGAAGCGCAGCAATGCGTGGAGCAGACCCGTACTAATACTCCGAGGGCTTGAATTTACACCTACGTCGCTGTGCAGTCTTGAGGGTTCACCCTCACGTTTTCCCGGTGGTTACTGCGAGGGGGAAACACCTCTTCCCATTCCGAACAGAGTAGTTAAGCCCCTCAGCGCCGATGGTACTCCGGACTCACGTCCGCGGGAGAGTAGGTCGTCGCCGGGATTCATTGCATCGAAGGGCCGCGTTCACGCGCGGCCCTTCGTGTTTTTGTCCTTCAGTACCCAGTCGATGATGCATGGACCGGTCCCGCTGCTTGCATCGGGCTTTCTGGCTTTGGTGGCACTCAGAACCCCCGGCTGAGGTTGCACTCAGAGCCCCCGCTGGTCTTGCATTCAGAAACCCCACGTATGTTCCGTTCGGGATCCCCCGGCTGAGGTTGCATCCACGGGCTCTGGCTGAGGTTGCATTCAGAAACCCCACGTATGTTCCGTTCGGGATCCCCCGCCTGAGGTTGCATCCACGGGCTCTGGCTGAGGTTGCGCCCAGAACGCCCGCGTACGTTGCGTTCGGGATCCCCCGGCTTCAGTGGCGTCCAGTCGCTCCGGTTGAGGTGGTGCTCAGAAGCCCCAGCTGGGGTCGGGTTCAGGGCCCCCGGTAGGTTTCAATCAGGATCCCCGGGTTCGGGATTGCAGCCGTGGCACCGATCGAGTTACCTGATCTGCCGGCTCCGGCGCGATGTACGAAGGCGGTACGGCCACGGATGGTGGTGGGTAGGATTGCCGCGTGATCGAGCACGGTAGGCACGGAGTCAACTGCGTGGTGATCGGTGCCGGCCTGGCTGGCCTTGCGGCCGCGCATCGGCTGACCCGGGATGGCGCGCGGGTGACCGTGGTCGAGGCGTCCGCGCAGGTTGGCGGGCGGGCTCGCACCGTGGACGTGGCTGGGCGGCCGGCAGACCGTGGCTTCCAGTCGGTTTTCACTGCGTACGAGGATACGAGCACCTTTTTGGGTGAAATCGGCTTCCGGCAGCGGGATCTGGTGCCATTTGACCGGGGCGCGGTGGTGCACGACGGCGTCGACTGGCATCGGCTTGGGCTGTCGGCGCGGTTGCTTCGACGATTCCCCTCATTCACCACGGCCGACGTCATTCGACTCGGGCGCCTGGCGGCTGAGGTGCGGGGTACCTCGTGCGCGCACCTGCTTGATGGTGACGAGCAGGACCAGACGACGGCCGACTACCTGCGGCGGCGCGGGTTCTCGGGTGGAGCGATTGAGGGGTTCTTCCGGCCGCTATTCGGGGTGATCACGCTCGATCCCGGACTTGAGTCGGACGCCGGGTACTTCCGGTTCCTCATGCGGATGCTGGTGCGCGGCCGTGCGGCGATACCGGTTGAGGGGCACGGGATGATCGCCGAGTGGGCCGCGGCTTCGGTGGTGCAGGGTGGCGGATGCATTCGCGCTGCGGCCCCCGTCGCCGAAATCGTCGTGGGGGATGGCGGCCGTGCGACCGGGGTGCGACTGGACGATGGGGAGGTGCTGGGTGCCGACGTCGTGGTGGTGGCGGCCCACGCGCCCGCTGCACGGCGGCTTGTCGCCCCCCACGACTCCCGCGCCGCCACGAGCCTCGACGTCGATCCCGCCGGGGTGACGACCCTGATCTACGCGCTTGGCCGGCCGCTGCACTCCGGACAGGTGATCGTGCTGAATAGTGCGCCACGTGCGTCCGGCCGACGGATCGATCTGGTGTGCCAGGAGTCGAATCTCACACGACCGGGGCTTGGACCGCCGTACGTGCTCCTGGCGACCTGCGTCCATGGGGACGCTGGCACGCCACCCGACGTGAATGGGTTGGAGGGGGAGATGGCGCGGATGGTGGGCCGATGGAGCCCTGGGTTCGACTGGGGTCGCCATGCGCGGTTGGCTGACGTGGTGGTGGAGGAGTTCGCCCAGTTCCGGGTACCCCCGGGGGTGCGTCGGGCGCTTCCCGGGGTGCGTACGGCCATTCCAAACCTCCTGTTGGCCGGCGACGTGACCGCCCACCCCTCGATAGAAGGCGCGGTGGCAAGCGGATTCCGGGCCGCTGACGTGGTGTCGGCGATGCAGGCATGAACGCCACTGACAGAGGGTCAGAGGGTGCCGCCGGGGCTCTCTGGCAGGCGTCGGCGCGCGCGGCCCTCCCGTCTCTGGCCACGGAGGCGTATCTGAACACCGGCGGAGCCGGTCCGCTTCCCACCCCCGCGGTCGAGGCCATGCGCGAGATGATTGCGCTTCAGGCGAGCAGGGGGCGCATGAGTGCCGCAGCCGTCGATGCGGGCCGGGAGCGTCAGGCTGCGGTGAGGTCCGCGGTGGGCCGGGTGTTTGGACGTCCGGCGGGCGAGATCGCCATTTCCCAGAGCAGCACACACGCAATGAACGCGGTGATCTGGGGGCTCGACCTTGCGCCGGGCGACGAGCTGGTGACGACGGGGATGGAGCACCCCGGCCTGGTCGTGCCACTCGCCGCCGCAGCGCGGAGATCGGGGGCGGTACTGCGCGTGGCGGATGTGGGAGATGGATCCGGCGATCTCGAGGAGGTCGTGCGCGCGGCGTGCTCGCCCCGAACACGGCTGGTGGCGCTCTCGCATGTGTCATGGCTGACGGGCGCCGTGCTTGATATCCGCGGCGCGGCGACGGCAGCGCATGAGGTGGGCGCGGTTGTGCTTGTGGATGGGGCACAGGCGGCGGGTGCGATCGCGGTGGACCCCGTGGCTCTGGGCGCTGATGCCTATGCGATGCCGGCGCAGAAGTGGCTTCTCGGCCCCGAGGGCCTCGGGGCGCTTTGGGTATCGGATGCAGCGCGTGATCAGCTTTCGGTGGTGTTCTCCGGGTATGAGACCGGTACCGACCATGGGTGGGACGGGTCGCTGACGATGCATGCCGATGCCCGCCGGTTTGAAGCCTCCACGCAGCCTGAGATCCTGCTCGCGGGGTGGGCTGCGTCGATCGGCTGGCTTGAGGGGCTGGGCTGGGACGCGGTCCATGCGGCCACCGCCGCCGCCGCGCGAGCCTGTCGGCAGGCGCTCCACGAGACCGACGGCGTGCAGGTTGATCCGCCCCGGATGAGCGGGTCGGGCCTGGTGGCGTTCTCAGTGCCCGGAGTGGCACCCGGGATGGCCGCAGCTGCCCTGGCTGGTCGGGGTGTGATCGTGCGTCCGCTTCCTGCGCCCGGGCAACTGCGCGCCTCCTGCGCGTTCTTTACCGTTACCGATGACATCAATCAGCTCACGGAGGCGCTCAGCACCCTCGTTGCGTGTTAGCGTGCCCGCCCGTGAGCCAGCAGTTCGTGATCCAGGGCGGGCACGCACTGGCGGGTACGGTTACCCCTACGGGGAACAAGAATGCCGCCCTGCCGATCCTCGCCGCCGTCCTCCTCACTGATGAGGAGGTCATTCTCGAGAATGTCCCCGACATTCTGGACGTTCACGCCATGCTGGCGATCCTTGATGACCTCGGGGTATCGGTGCGCGAAGAGGCCGATGGTGCCCTCGCGTTCAAGGCCGAGACGATCAGGGGAACGGCGCTCGATCCCGATCTGTGCCGTCGAATCCGTGCCTCAGTTCTGTTCGCGGGGCCACTCCTCGCCCGCGAGGCGTCGATCAGGCTGCCGCTCCCGGGCGGGGACTTCATCGGGCGCCGGAGGATTGACACACACCTGATGGCGTTCCGTGCCCTGGGTGCGGAGATTGCCGAGGTTGACCGGGCGTACGAGATGTCCCACAAGGGGCTTCGGGGCGCGGAGATCTTCCTGGACGAAGCGTCTGTGACCGCCACGGAGAACGTGCTTATGGCGGCAGTGCTCGCCGAGGGTCGAACCGTGGTGCTGAATGCGGCCAGCGAGCCGCACGTGCAGGACCTGGCCAACTTTCTGGTGACCTTGGGTGCCCGGATTGACGGCATCGGCACGAATCGTCTGATCATCGATGGAGTGGAGCGACTGGGCGGGGGCCGTTACCGGATCGGGCCCGACTACATCGAGATTGCATCGTTCATCGGATTGGCAGCCATCACTGGTTCCGATCTGGTGATCGACGATGCCAGGCCGGAGGACATGCGCGCCATTCTTCTGGGGTTCGGTCGGCTGGGGATCCACGTTGAGTGGCTTCCCGATGGCTCCCTGCGCGTGCCACCCGATCAGTCGCTCGAGATCGTGGCCGATGAGGGCGGGGCGATCCCGAAGATCGATGATGGCCCATGGCCGGCCTTCCCGGCGGACCTCACGTCGATCGCGACTGCGGTGGCGACGCAGGCCCGCGGTGAAGTGATGATCTTCGAGAAGATGTTCGAGAACCGCCTCTTCTTTGTTGACAAGCTCGTGGCAATGGGTGCTCGAATCATCCTGTGCGATCCCCACCGCGTGGTGGTGAGCGGCCCGGCGCAGCTCTACGGTGAACGCGTGGAAAGCCCGGATATCCGTGCCGGAATGGCAATGCTGATCGCGGGGTTGGCGGCGAAGGGGACAACGACCATCGGCAACATCACCCAGATCGACCGGGGCTATGAGCGAATCGACGAGCGCCTTCGCGCTGTCGGTGCTCGGATTGAGCGCGTTGATGACTGACTTCATGGGCGACCGGGTGCCCTTGCCCGATGGCGTGAGAGATGTGCTGCCTGTTGAGGCAGCGGAGCTCTCGGCGTTGGAAACGACCCTTACGGGCGTGTTCTCGTCGTTCGGGTACCGCGAAGTGCGCACGCCGCTCATTGAGTTCTCGGACGTGGTCGATCGGGGCCAGGACCGCGGCATCGGTCGCGCATACCGCATGTTTGATGACCAGGGGCGCGTGCTCGTGCTCCGACCGGACCTGACGATCCCCATCGCCCGCCTCATCGCCACTCGTATGGCTGACGAGCCCGGCCCCGTTCGCGTGTCGTATGCGGCCAGGGCGGTGCGGCCGCCGTCGGCGGGTACCGGCCAGGGCGCAGAGCGGCGGCAGGTGGGAATCGAGCTTGCGGGCGCTGGGGGAGCGGAAGACGACGCCGAGGTCATTGCCGCGCTGGCCGCTGCGCTGCAGGCCGCTGGCCTCGAGCAGCCGCAGGTCGCCATTGGATCGGTCGCGCTGGTGGATGCGGTTCTGGACGCGGTCGATGCCGATCAGGATGCCCGCGACGCCCTCTGGGGTGCGCTTCAGGGGCGGAGCATGGTGGCGTGGGCCAGTGAGACCCGGCGGGTGCGCCGTGCGCGCGGCCGGCTGGGTACCCTGCTTGCGGAACTACCCAATCTTCGCGGGGGTGGCGAGCTGCTCACCCGGATCGCGAAGATCGCCCCTGCGGCAGCAGATGAGTGCGCGCGCCTGCTGCACACGCTCGATCTTGTCGCCGCCTATGGGGCGCCCGCGCCCATGATCGACCTCGGGGTGGTGCGGGATTGGAACTACTACTCGGGCGTCGTGATCGAGGCCTATGCACCGGGCGCATCGGCGCCCGTTGCCGTCGGGGGGCGCTATGACGCCCTGGGCGCACGATTTGGCCGCCCACGGCCGGCGGTGGGCGTCGCGGTGACGCTGGATCTCCTTCACCACGCCGTCGGCGTGCCGGAGGGGCGTGAGCCGCGCGGAGTTCTGGTTGTGGGTGGATCCGACACGCGGGTGACCGCCGCCGCGATGCTTCGCGCCACAGGGATTCCCGTGGTCGGGGTCTTGGCGGCCTATGCGGGGCCTGAAGAGTTCGCCCGCACGCAGGGGCTGCGCTACGTGGCCCGCCCCATGAAGTCGGGCTGGAAGGTTGTTGACGTGACCGATGGTGTTGCAACCCGGATCGCCTCGCTTGAGGAGGGTCCATGGATCTGACCATCTGCGTGCCGCGTGGAGCGCTGTTTGATGAGTCACTTGAGGCGCTTCAGGCCGCCGGGCTCCCGATTGACCCACTGCTGAATCTCGGGCGCAAGTTGATCGTGAAGTGCCCCGATGGGCCCACGTACATCACCACCCGTCCGACCGACGTGCCGGTATACGTTGAGAGCGGTGCGGCCGACCTCGGGATCGTGGGGCGCGACGTGCTGCTGGAGCGGCAGCCCGATGTGTACGAGCTTCTCGACCTCGGGTTCGGGGCATGCCGGATGGTGTGGGCGACCATGGCCGGCGATGACCCGGCACCCGCCGCCATTGAGCGCTTCGGTGTGGTGCGGGTGGCATCGAAGTATGTGAATGTCGCCGAAGCTTGGTTTGAGAGCACGGGTCGCAAGGCCGAGATCGTGAAGGTGAATGGCTCCGTCGAGCTCGCGCCGCTCGTTGGGCTCGCAGATGGAATCGTGGATCTCGTGGCAACAGGCAAGACACTTCGCGAGAACGGGCTCGTTGAGCGCGAGCAGATCTTCGACTCCTCGGCGCGTCTTATCGCCAACCGGGTGAGTCACAAGCTGGAGGCAGCAGCGGTCGACGATCTCGTGCGGAGGTTTGCGGAGCACGCGCGATGAGTGACGTGCGCCGAATGCGCATGGCGCCCAGCGGTGCGTGCACATTTGCCGCGCAACTGCGTCCCGAACCGGCAGAGGGCCCCGGCCTGATGGTCGCGGAGGCCCTCGCTGATGTACGGGTGCGCGGTGATGCCGCGCTGCTGGATTCGATCCGGCGGTTTGACTGTCCGGCCTTTGCAGGCAGCGACGCCATCGTCGATCCGGCACGCATCGCCGAGGCCCAGACCGCGCTCGATCCGATCCTGCGCGCGGCCATTGATGTCGCTGTGGCGAACGTGCGCGCCGTGGCAGAGGCGAGCTGCCCATCTGCGTCGGAGGCTGTCCTTCGCGAGGGGCAGTCGGTGCGCATCCGCGCGATCCCGGTGGGTGGGGCCGGGGTATATGTACCGGGCGGCCGGGCGGCGTATCCGAGCAGCGTGATCATGGGGGTGGTTCCGGCGCAGGTGGCCGGGGTCGGGCGCATTGTCGTCGCCACACCTGCCGGTCCGTCCGGGCTTCCGAACGCGGTGGTGCTGGCCGTGGCAGGAATTCTGGGAGTGGATGAGGTGGTCTCGGTGGGTGGGGCTGCGGCCATCGGGGCGCTTGCCTTCGGTACGCAGACCATCGAGCGCGTGGATGTCATCACCGGCCCGGGGAATTCATGGGTACAGGAGGCCAAGCGTCAGGTGTTCGGCACTGTCGGGATCGACTCGATCGCCGGGCCAAGTGAGCTTGTGGTGCTGCTTGACGCGACCGCGGACCCCGTGGCGATTGCGGCGGATCTGCTGGCGCAGGCCGAGCACGGTGTCGACAGCCCGTCGATTGCTGCGGCGTGGGATCCACGCGTATTGGACGCGCTTGCAATGGCGCTTTCGGAGGCGAACCCGCCCATTGGTACCATCACACTCGTCGACTGCGCCACGCAGGACGACGCCATCGCCTTGGCGGAGGCCTTTGCTCCGGAGCATCTGCAACTCGCGATCTCCGACGCGGAGGCTGTCGCACCACGTATCACCCGGGCGGGGTGCGTTTTCCTCGGGCCCCTCGGCGCCACTGCCTTCGGCGATTACGTCGCGGGTTCCAACCACATCCTTCCCACCGGGGGCGCAGCACGTCACGCGTCATCGGTCGGGCCGGCAACGTACATGCGCAGGATGGCGATCGTTGATATCCCGCAGGGGGCCGTGGACCGGCTCGCACCGCATCTGGCAGCACTGGCCGACGCGGAGGGGTTCCCCGAGCACCGTCGCTCCGCAGAGGTGAGGTCGTCCTCATGAATCGCACAGCAACTGTCCGTCGAGCGACGGGTGAGACCGACGTCGAGGTCCGCATCGACCTTGACGGGACCGGCGTGGCCGAGGCCCGGACGGGTATCGGCTTCTTCGACCACATGCTGGTCTTGCTGGCACGTCACTCGCTGATTGACATCTCGGCCACCGCGAGCGGTGACCTGGAGACCGGGAGCCACCACACAGTGGAGGATGTGGGGATCACTCTGGGCGAGGCGCTCGACGCCGCGCTGGGTGACCGATCGGGAATCGAGCGCTACGGATCTGCACTCGTGCCGATGGACGAGGTGCTCGTCCAGGTAGCGATGGATCTGTCAGGTCGTCCGTTCCTCGCATTCAATGCCCCGCTGCCTCCAATGGTGATTGGCGGATTCGAGACAGACCTCGTTCAGGAGTTTCTGCGCGGGATGTCGAACGCGTCGCGGATGACCCTGCACGTCGACGTCCTTTCGGGTGGGGGTCCGCACCACGTCATTGAGGGGTGCTTCAAGGGCGTTGCACGCGCACTTCGCGCGGCCGTGGCCGACAATCCCCGCGTGAGCGGGGTGCCGTCCAGCAAGGGCAGTCTGTGACGCAGGTTCCGTCGGGGGCCGATGTGGTCCTCCTCGATTATGAGATGAGCAATCTGCGCAGCGCCGGAAAGGCGCTGGAGCGCCTCGGTGCCCGCGTGAGGGTGGCCACCCGCCCGGCTGAGGCCAGCGGCGCCGAGGCGATTGTTCTTCCGGGCGTTGGGCGGTTCGGCGCGGCCATGGAGCGTCTCGAGGCGCATGGGTTCTCGCAGATGCTGCGCGACGCTGCCGACCGCGGCACGCCGATTCTCGGCATCTGCCTTGGTCTTCAGCTGCTGTTCGATGGCAGCGAGGAGAGTCCCGGGGTTCCCGGGCTCGGTCTGCTCAGCGGCAACGTGGAACGCCTTCGCACTGACCTCAAGGTTCCACACATCGGCTGGAGCGAGGTCACGTGGACGGATGGTGCGGGCATCGCGCCATCTGATCCCGGCGCCAGTCACGCGGACTCCACCTATTACTTTGTGCACTCCTACGCGTGCCACCCGTCAGATGCATCAGATGTGCTCGGGTTCGCAGAGCACGGCACCCGGTTTGTCGCGGCTGCCGGGCGTGGGTCGGTGACGGGGGTGCAGTTCCACCCCGAGAAGTCGAGTGGTGCCGGCCTCGCCCTGCTTGGGCGCTGGCTCGAGAACACGAGCGCCGCGGTGCCCGCATGATCGAGCTGTATCCGGCAATTGACCTCCGTGATGGCGCCGCGGTGCGCCTGGTGCAGGGCGACTTCGCCCGGTCCACCACGTTCAACGAGGACCCGGTGTCGCAGGCACGGGAATTCGCCCGCGAGGGGGCGACCAATCTTCACGTCGTCGATCTTGACGGGGCGCTTGGCGGCCAGCCGGTGCACGCACCGATCGTCGCGCAGCTCGCGGCAGCCTTCCCTGGCGCCGTGCAACTGGGCGGTGGCCTCAGGGACCGGGCATCGGTCGAGACCGCGATGGCCACCGGAGTGGCGCGCGTGGTGGTGGGAACTGCCGTTGTGGAGGATGACGAGTTCATCCGCTGGGCGGCGGCGAGACTCGGGGACAGGCTCGTGGTGTCGCTCGACGCGCGCGATGGCATGTTGGCGACCCATGGCTGGACCCAGGTGTCCGACCGTGCCGCCGTCGACGTTGCTGCCGACCTCGCGCGCACCGGCGTGCGGCATCTGCTCTACACCGATATCAGCCGGGATGGCACGCTCGGTGGACCGAATCTCGGCGCCCTGCGCAAGGTGGCGCAAGCCGCCCCGCCGCTCTCAATCCTGGCGTCCGGCGGTATCTCATCCCTCGATGACCTCACTGCGCTCGCGCAGTTGCGGGTGCCCAACATCCGGGGCGTCATTGTTGGCCGGGCGCTCTACGAGGGTCGTTTCAGCGTGGCCGAGGCCATCGCGACCCTCGAGGCTGCGTCCAAATGATCCGGGTGATCCCCTGCCTCGACGTGGATCGGGGCCGGGTTGTGAAGGGCGTGAACTTCGTGGGGCTGCGAGATGCAGGCGACCCCGTGGAACTGGCATCCCGGTACGACCGGGAGGGCGCTGATGAGCTCGTGTTCCTCGATATCACTGCCACGCACGAAGAGCGCGACACCATCATCCATTTGGTTGAGCGCACTGCCGAGGAGGTGTTCATCCCCTTCACGATCGGCGGCGGGCTCCGCACCGAGGACGACATCCGCGCGGTCTTGGCTGCTGGTGCAGACAAGGTCTCCCTGAACTCGGCTGCGGTACGGGATCCCGACCTCATCGCAAACGCCGCCGGTCGCTTTGGTGATCAGTGCATCGTGGTGGCGATTGACGCACGTCGCAGGGACGACGGCAGCGGCTGGGAGGTGTTCCTGGCGGGGGGGCGGGTGGCGACTGGCCTCGACGCAGTGGAGTGGGCGGCTGAGGCGGCTCGGCGGGGGGCGGGGGAGATTCTGCTCACGAGCATGGACCGCGATGGCACCAAGGACGGGTTTGACTGCGAGCTTCTCGCGCAGGTGGCGGCAGCGGTGCCCGTGCCGGTAATCGCGTCGGGCGGGGCGGGATCGCTTGAGCACTTTGCCGAGGCGGTGACCCTCGGTCACGCCGATGCCGTTCTTGCAGCATCGGTGTTTCACGACGGGGTCTACACAATCGATGAGGTCAAGGCGGCGATGGCGCGCGATGGCGTGCCGGTGAGGAGATAGCGATGGCGGCACGGGGAATTCGCACTGAGCGGGCGCCTGCTCCCGTTGACGGGGCGCCATACCAACAGGCGGTTGCGGCAGTTCCCGGGGAGGTCGTGTGGATTTCCGGTCAGGTGCCGCTCGATCCGGCCACGGGCGCGTTGGCCGCCGCCGACGTGGCCGGCCAGACGCGCACGTGCCTCGCGCATGTGCAGGCGATCGTGGAGGCTGCGGGGGGTTCCATGGATGATGTCGTGAAGACGACGGTGTTCATGCTCGATCTCGCAGACTTCGCCGAGATGAACGCTGTCTACGCGGAGGCCTTCAGCGGTGCACCGCCGGCCCGCGCAACCATCGGTGTAGCTGCCCTGCCCGCAGCCGCCAAAGTGGAGATCGAGGCGGTTGCCGTCATCGGCGCACCGGCGTCACCGGTTACTCGGTGAAGTACATGCGCTCGATGATTATTTCGACCGCCATCCGGTCCAGATAGACCGGGGCCTCGGAGATCGGCCGTCCGGCGTTGGCAGGGTCCTCGACCCAGGTGCGGAACTCGTGTGAGATGCGAGCCGACGCCACACGCAGGTCGTTGAGCGGCTGCCCCTCCCAACGGCTGAGCGCCTCCGTGAGTCCCTCAAGGGCGATCGGTGCCGACGCCGCGAGGTTTGAGACGTGATTAGTCATGAATCCGATGGTAGCGCCGTGCGCGATTGGGTTGATCGCGATCCCGTGCTTTCCCGGATGATTGTCCCGCGAGGGGCGCCCGATGTGTCGCTGGTGGGCGGAGCGGTGCGCGATGCCCTTCTGGGGGTGACCCACGGGGCGGACGTGGATCTCGTGGTGGAAGGCGACGCGATCCCGCTGGCCCATGCCATTGGGAGGCAGATGAGCGGGCGGGTGGTCGTCCATGAACGGTTCGGTACCGCGAGAGTGGAGTTTGCACACGGCCGTCACCTGGACATCGTTGGCGCGCGCAGCGAGCACTACCCCTCGCCCGGTGCGCTGCCGGAGGTGACCCCCGGGTCGTTGGCCGATGATCTGGCCCGCCGCGACTTCACCGTCAACGCGATTGCCTTCCGGCTATCGGGCGATAGGGCGGGGGAGTTGGTGGATCCCCACGGCGGGCGGGCGGACATCGCAGACGAGCGCCTGCGGGCGCTTCGAAGTGGGGCCTTTGACGAGGACCCGAGCCGGGGGATCAGGGCCCTGCGCTACGCCGCCAGGCTCGGGTTCCGGATGGATGAGGAGACGGCGGGGGAGGCGCGCGCGTGCATCACGGGCCTCGACCTTTCGTCCCCCAGGGTTGCCGACGAGCTACGGCGACTCCTTCACGAGGATTCGACTGATGACGCGCTCACGCTCGCCGTGGCGCTCGGTGCCACGTGGGTGGACACGGATGCACGCCGTCCGGATCGACTGCGCGCGCTCCCGGTGGCCTTGGCACGTCCCGGCGCCCCGGAGCCCCCGCATTGGGCGCTCCGTCTTGGTCTGGGGCTCACCCCGAAAGCGGCCGCATCCGTCGCGTTGCCGCAGTGGTCCCGGGCGGTGGCGGTTGAAGTACGCGAGGGGCTGCTTCTCGCGCCGCAGCTTCTGGCCGCCGGGCGCCCCTCTGATGTTGATTGCCTTCTTCGGGGTCGTGCCGCCGCCGCCCAGATCGGCGCATTTGTCGCGGGAGCGAGCTGTGTCAGCGACTGGTGGGCCTCGTGGCGCGACGCCACGGCAGACGTGAACGGATCGGACCTTGTGGCGGCCGGGGTCCCACCCGGCCCCGGGATCGGGCGGGCACTCGCGGCGCTTCGCGTGGCGCTCCTTGATGGCCTTGCCGGTGATCGGGATTCCCAGATGGCCATCGCTCTCGCCGCAGCCGGCGACGAGTCATGAAGACAATCGTCCTTGATGAGGTACCGGGGTGTCCTCCGCGGGTGCGCGCCGCGTTCACCACGAGAACTGGCGGCGAGAGCACCGGGCCCCATGCGAGTCTCAACCTGGGAACCGCCTGCGGGGACGATCCGGGCCATGTCCGCGCTAATCGCCTGGCGCTTGCGGGCGCCGTGGGCTTCGATCCGGATCGGGCAGCAACCCTGACCCAGATGCATGGGGCCGCGGTGGTCGCCGTGGGTCCGCTCGGCGGCGGCGGCACATTCATCGGCTCGCTTGATGGCCACGCTGACGCCGATGGCATGGTGACCTCCGAGCCCGGGGTGGCGCTGCTTGTGCAGGGGGCGGACTGCGTTCCGATTGTCGGTTGGAGCGCAGACGCGTCCACCGTGATGGGGGTGCACGCTGGCTGGCGTGGGCTGATGGCCGGGGTCGTGGAGGCAGGTGCGGCAGCGCTCGGCACGCCCGGGGGGGTTGCAATCGGCCCGTGCATCGGTCCGTGCTGCTATCCGGTTGACGGCGACCTGCGCGAGGGCATGGCGGGTCGGTTCGGAGATCGTGCGGTCCGCGGTGAATCGGTCGACTTGCGATGGGCGGCAAGGGCCGCCCTAGTGGCTGCTGGCATTCCGCCCCCTCAGATCGTGGACGTGGGGGGTTGCACCAGTTGCGACGGCGACCGGTATTTCTCGCATCGCCGCGACGCCGGGCACACCGGCCGGCAGGTTGGACTCATCTGGATTGAGGAGGAGCGATGATGATCGACTCCGCGCGCCTCGGATCCGCGCTTGATGATGCTCGTACCCAGATCGCCGAGGCCGCGGTTCGCTCTGGGCGCCCGCCGGATGCCGTGCAACTGGTGCTGGCCGGAAAGTACGTGGGGCCTGAGGCAGTGCCGGCCCTGCTGGCGGCAGGCGTGAGCGTTGTTGGTGAGAACCGACTGCAGGATCTCTTGGCGAAGCGGGCTGCGCCGGGTGCCGAGGGTCTCGTATTCGACTTCATCGGGAGCCTCCAGCGCCGGAAGGTGCGCGACGTACTGCCGGCTGTGCGACTGATTCACTCAGTGGACCGGATTTCGGTCATTGAGGAGATTGGCGCGCGCGCCGAGGGGCCGGTGCGGGTGCTGCTTCAGGTGAACATCGCAGAGGAGCCGACCAAACAGGGGTTCATTCCCGTCGACCTCGATGGCGCCCTCGCGGCCGCAGGTGTGGCCGGTGTGACAGTGGGGGGGCTAATGGCGCTGCCGCCGTTTGCGGAGGACCCCGAGGCCTCACGACCCTGGTTCGAACGAGTGCGCCTGCTCCGGGACGAGCTGGCGCTGAAATGGGGAAATGAGCATGACCTGCGGGATCTCTCAATGGGGACTTCGCAGGATTTCATCGTTGCCGTGGAGGCGGGCGCTACCATTGTGCGCGTCGGGCGGGGCATCGTCGACCAAGGGCGGATGGAGCCGTAGATGGCGATTAACGATTACTGGCAGAAGACGTTGGCGTATTTCGGGATGGCCGATGACGGCTACGACGAATACGACGAGTACGACGAGCACGAGGGTGGTGACCGGGAAACCAATGCGCGTGTGCGCGATGACGACCGGCATTCGCGGGACGACCACCAGCCGTCGCGCGGCCGTTCGCGTGGGCGATCGTCATCGCGTGCTGCCGATGACTTCGACGACATCTACTCGGACCCTGGAGTGCCATCCCCTTCGCGGAACATCCGCGCAGTGGACTCCCCCAGGAGCAATCGTGGCGTGGAGGTAAACCTCATCATTCCGCGTACCTTCAACGACGCACAGCAGATCGCTGACAAGTTCAAGGGCACAGTCCCCGTGATCCTCAACCTGCAGTCAGCGGACACGGATCTCTCGAAGCGCCTCATTGACTTCGCCAGCGGGCTTACGTATGCGCTTGATGGGGGCATGTCGCGCATTGCGGACAAGGTGTTTCTCCTGACTCCCCGCAATGTCGAGGTGTCGGCCGAGGAGCGCGCGCGTCTCCTCGAAAAGGGTTTCTTCAACCAGTATTGATCCTGTGACGCCCGCCGCCATCGGCGTCGTCGGGGTCGGGGCGATGGGCGGCGCGTTCGCCGCCGGCCTCGCCCCCTTCACGACGGTCATCGTTGAGGATGCGATGTCCGGGCGCGCGCAGGATGTGGCGTCATCTCTCGGCGTACTCGCCGGCGATGCGGCGAGTTGCGACATCGTCGTGGTCGCAGTGAAGCCCCAGGACGTCGCGGCGACGATGCAGGCGATCACTCCCCGCCTGTCGGCCGGCTCGGTTGTCATGTCGGTTGCCGCGGGCTGGTCGCTTGACCGCCTCGCCGCCGCCGTTCCGGGGCATCCGGTGGTACGGCTGATGCCGAACCTGGCGGTGGCGAATGGCAACGGGGTCGTGGCCATGGCGACGACGGGTCTCGACGACCACGCCGTATCGGCGGCGAAAGCCCTTCTGGCCCCCCTCGGCGCTGTGGTCGTGATGGATGAGGCCCTCTTCGATGTTGCGACCGCCATCGGCGGCAGCGGCCCCGGGTTTATGGCCTACATCGCGAAGGCGATGGAGGACACGGGCGTGGCCCACGGGCTCGCGCGCGCTGATGCCCGCGCCATGGTGCAGGCAGTCATCGCCGGTACCGCCGGCCTGTTGGCGGATGGCGAGGATCCCGCCGAGCTGCAGGCGCGGGTGACATCGCCGGGTGGCACCACCGCGGCATGCATCGCGGTGATGGACGATGCAGGCGCGGCAGGCATCGTCGAGCGCGCGCTGGGCGCTGCCGCCCGCCGCGCCGCCGAGCTGTAGGCGGGGTCCGGATGGATATCCTCACGCAGTACGTCAATGCCGTATTCACAGTCTTCATCGTGATCATCTTCATCCGCATCCTTCTCTCGTGGGTCCCGAGCCCACCAACCGGGCGCGTGATGACGGCCCTGTGGGCGTTCTTCCACGAATCCACCGAGTGGTACCTGCGCTCGTTCCGGCGCATCGTGCCGAGCGTCGGCATGTTCGACTTTTCGCCGATCGTGGCGCTCATCGCCCTGTACGTGGGCAACGTGGTGGTGGTCAGGGTGCTCGAGGCACTGTGACCGACGCTCCGGAGTGGGTCACCCGTCATGAGGGCGGCGTGACTGTGGCCGTAAAGGCGGTGCCCCGTTCCCGCCACACCGGGGCGGTCGGCGTGCAGGATGGAGCCGTGCGTATCCAGATCGCAGCCGCCCCGCATAAGGGCCAGTCGAATGCCGCCCTCTGTGCGTATCTCGCAGAGCAGGCCGGAGTGCGTCGGAGCGCCGTCCGTTTGCGCCGCGGGTCGACCGGCGCGCGCAAGCTCATCGAGATTGATGGCGACCCAGATCAGATCACGGCCCGGTTTGCCGTGCTGGCGGGAGAGATCGCGTGAACGGCCCGGATCACGCGAGACGAACGGCGATATCGCAGGCAATCGAGCGGCGGGTGCGGCGAGAGGCCGGGTACCGCTACATACTGATGGGCCTCATTGCGGCTTCGGTCATCGCGCTTGACCAGCTGACCAAAGTCATCGTGCGCGCCACCATTCCGGTGGGGGACACGGTTGACGTTCTTCCGGGCGTGCATCTGGTGGATACCGTCAACACCGGGATCGCATTCAGTCTCTTTCCCGGAAATCAGGCAGTGGTCTCGGTGGTCACCCTGGTCGCGATCGGCGTGATCGCGGTACTGCTTGTGGGCTTCGCGGGCCGGCACGCCCTGGTGCCCATCGGAGGCGGACTCCTCCTTGGCGGGAGCGTCGGCAACCTGATTGACCGCGTGTTTCGCGATGGCGTGACCGACTTCATCGCCATCGGTCCCTGGCCGCCATTCAACGTGGCCGATATCGGTGTCGTGGCCGGCGCCATTCTGCTCGTGACTGCGCTCGTACTGTCGGGTGGCGATGGCTGACGATCGCATGGTGCAGTTCGTCGTGGCGGGCGACATGGTGGGGCGCCGCCTCGACGCAGTGCTCGCCGAGTGCGAGATATTCGACAGCCGCGCCGAGGCGCAGCGCCTCATTGATGCAGGCGAGGTGACGGTGAATGCCGTGATCAAGGCCAAGCGTTACCGCCTGGCCGAGGGTGAGGTCGTGATCGCCGCGCTGGGGCCGCCGCCCCGCCCACCGGGCGATCTGCGTGCCGAGGAGATCGACGTGCCGATCATCTACTCCGACGAGTCGATTGTGGTGGTCAACAAGCCCGCGGGCATGGTCACTCACCCGTCCCGGGGACATGATGAGGGGACCCTCGTGCACGCGCTCCTCGGTGCGGGGATCGCGGGCGGGGACGACCCGGACCGGCCCGGGATCGTCCATCGCCTGGATCGGGACACCTCCGGGCTTCTTCTGGTTGCCCGTACCGATCGGGCCCACCGGCGCCTTGGAAAGATGATGCGCGACCGGGAAATCGAACGGCGCTACCTCGCGCTGGTTCACGGCGAGTTCCCCCCGGCATTGAGCATCGATCGGCCCCTTGGACGCGACCCCCGCCGCCGGACGCGTCAGGCGGTGCTTCCTGCTGGCGGGCGCGAGGCGGTGACCCACTTCCGCACGATCGAGCGGGTGGGGCCTCTGTGCCTCATCGAGGCGCGTCTCGAAACCGGGCGCACGCACCAGGTACGGGTTCACCTTGAATCCGCGCGGCATCCGGTGGTGGGGGACCCTCTTTACGGGCAGGGTCGCGCCGCATTTGGCCTCGAACGCCAGTTTCTGCACGCATATCGGCTGCGGTTGCCCCACCCCGAGACCGGGGAGGATCTTGTGTTTGAAAGCCCGCTGCCCCCGGATCTCGAGGCCGCCCTCGCCGCGGCGCGTGTGCGGGCGGGCCGGGCAGGCTAGAGTCCCGCGTCGGGTCCGCATCAGGCGGATCCGACTTCCTGCACTCAACCCCGACGGGGTCCACGTGGGGGGTGGTGGTCGGCATATGCCGGCTCCTCCCGCGACCTGTCGGAATTCATCGTCCAAGAACCGACAAGGAGTCGTGACGCGTGCCTGTCGTCACCATGAAGCAACTGCTGGAGTCCGGAGTCCACTTCGGCCATCAGACCCGCCGCTGGAACCCCAAGATGAAGCGATTCATCTTTGGCGAGCGTTCCGGCATCTATGTCATTGATCTTCAGCAGACGCTTGAGCTGCTGGAGCGCGCACACACGTTCGTGAAGAACGTCGCAGAGCGCGGCGGCACCGTGATGTTCGTGGGAACCAAGAAGCAGTGCCAGGACAGCGTGCGCGAGCAGGCCATCCGTGCGGGCATGCCCTACGTGTCGCACCGTTGGCTGGGCGGCCTTCTTACCAACTGGTCGACCATCAGCCAGCGCATCCGCCGCCTGCACGAGCTTCGTGCCCAGGCAACCGGTGGTCAGCTGGCCCTGCTGCCCACCCGTGAGCGCCTTGCCGCAGAGGCCGAGCTCGTGAAGCTCGAGGCCAATCTCGGTGGCGTCTCCGACATGCAGCGCCGGCCTGACGCTGTGGTGATTCTGGACCTGAACAAGGAGATGATCGGCGTGCGCGAGGCCAACCGCCTCGGCATTCCCGTCGTCGGCCTGGTCGACACCAATTGCGACCCCGACGAGGCGTCGTACATCATCCCCGGCAACGACGACGCGATCCGTTCGTGCTCGCTCATCCTGTCGGTGCTTGCTGACGGGATCCGCGAGGGCAAGGGTCTGGAGCCCGCCGGTGGATACGAGGAAGCCCGCGCCGCCGCCACAATCGCAGCCGCAGCCGGCGACCCCGACGCCGCTCGCGCCGCTCGCGCAGCTGCACGGGCAGAGGCCAATGCCGCGGCACTTGCAGCCGCGTCTGGCGAGCTGGCCGTTGAGGCAGCTGTGATGACCGAGGCCATCGAGGCAGTCGTCGAGGCAGAGGCCGTGATCGACCTGGCCGAGGCCGTTGTTGAGGCAGCCATTGAGGTCGATTCCAGCGAGGCCCTCATTGAGGTCGCCATCGTGGCGGATGCCGTTGAGGCAGTCGTCGAGGCCGAGGCCGTGATCGAGGCCGCCGCAGCAGTCGTTGAGGCGGTTGTCGAGGCAGAGAACATCGACCCCGCCGTTGAGGCAGTCATCGTGGCGGAGGCCGTCGAGGTAATCGTCGAGGCCGAGGCCGTGATCGAAGCAGCAGCAGAGATTATTGAAGATGTCGCTGCCGAGGTGATTCTTGACGAGGCCGCCATCGAGCTGGCCGCAGACATCGCCGTTGCCGAGGTGGCACCGGAGGCCGCTGCAGAGGAGCCCGCGTCGTGAGCACCGCACAGATTCCCGCCGCATTGGTGAAGGAGCTCCGCGACAAGACTGGCGCGGGGATGATGGACTGCAAGAAGGCGCTCACCGAGACCGGTGGCGATCTTGACAAGGCCGTGACGCTCCTTCGCAAGCAGGGTCTCGCGGCCGCACAGAAGCGTGCCGGCCGTGACGCGAATGAGGGAACGGTCGCCAGCTACATCCATCAGGGCGGACGCCTCGGCGTGCTCGTTGAGGTCAACTGCGAGACCGACTTCGTTGCGCGCACCGACCGGTTTCAGCAGTTCGCCCACGACGTGGCGCTCAACGTGGCGGCGATGAAGCCGCGATACGTGTCGTCCGACGACGTGGCCGAGGAGTACAAGGCGAAGGAGCGCGAGGTCTACGCCGATCAGGCCAAGGACAAGCCGGAGAGCGCCCGCGAGAAGATCGTGGAGGGCAAGCTCGCCAAGCATCTCAGCGAGATCTGCCTGCTTCAGCAGCCGTTCTTCCGCGATGGCACCGAGAAGAACCAGCGCACGATGGAGGAGTTGCGCGCGGAGGCCTCATCGGAGCTCGGCGAGAACATCACGATCCGACGGTTCGAGATCTTCCAGCTTGGCGAGTAGCGACCAGACCGACGGCGCCCCGGCCAGCCCGGGGCGCCTCGACCCGGCGTCCTTTTCCCGCGTGCTGCTGAAGCTCTCGGGTGAGGCCCTTATGGGCGATCAGGGGTATGGAATCGACCCTGACCGCATCAGCAGTGTCGCCCGCGAGGTGCGCGATGTACATGACCGGGGGATAGAGGTCGCCATCGTGGTGGGGGCCGGCAATATCTTCCGCGGGGTGATGGGCGCCGCCAGCGGCATGGACCGCGCCACTGCCGACTACATGGGCATGATCGCCACCATGCTGAATGCGTTGGCGATCCAGGATGCCCTCGAGAAGCTCGATCTCACCACCCGCATTCAGTCGGCCATCGCCATGCAGGAGGTCGCCGAGCCGTATATCCGGCGCCGGGCGATTCGACATCTCGAGAAGAAGCGCGTTGTGATCTTCGCCGCCGGGACGGGAAATCCGTTCTTCACGACCGACACCACGGCCGCTCTCCGGGCGCTTGAGATCAGCGCCGCCTGCATTCTTATGGGCAAGAACAACGTGGAGGGAGTGATGAGCGCCGACCCGCGCGAGGATCCATCGGCAACGCTCATTCCCACCATCACCCATATGGAGGCGATCGAGCGTGGCCTCAAGGTGATGGATACCACCGCACTTACGCTCTGCATGGACAACGATCTGCCACTCCTGGTGTTCAACATGCAGGAGGAGGGCAACCTCGCCCGAATCCTCAGCGGAGAGCACGTGGGCACAGTGGTCAGCAGCCCGGTGACAGCCGGAGGGAAGGCTTGACATGAAGGAGCGCATCGACGACGCCAAGCGCCGCATGGAGGGCGCGACCAAGAACTTGTCAAACGAGTTCTCGGCACTGCGGACCGGACGCGCGAGTACCACGCTGCTCGACCGAATTAGCGTGAACGCGTATGGGGCGATGACCCCGCTGACACAGCTCGCCAAGATTCACGCGCCTGAGGCGCGCCTCATCACGGTGCAGCCATTCGACAAGACGATGATGACGGACATTGAGCGGGCGATCATGGAGTCCGACCTCGGCCTGAACCCGAGCAACGACGGCACCACAATCCGCCTGCCGCTGCCGCAGCTCACCGAGGAGCGCCGCAAGGAACTCGTCAAGGTGGCGCATCGCATGGCCGAGGAATCCCGCGTGGCCGTGCGCAATGTGCGCCGCGACGTTTTGAACGAGATGAAGCGTGCCGAGAAGGACGGCGAGGTGTCCAAGAACGACCTCGGCAGGGCGCAGGACGAAGTGCAGAAGCTCACAGACGCCGAAGTGAAGGCCGTGGACGAGATGCTCGCCCGCAAGGAAGCGGAGATCATGGAGGTCTGACGGCACCCGCCGTCGCCTTCCAGACCGCAGGAACGGGCCAGTGACGCTCCTCTCACGCCTCCGGGCCGCCCGCACTGCCCTTGGCCGTCGCCACGACGACCGGCCCATGGTTCCCATCGGTCGCGTTCCCCGATCCGTGGGGATCATCATGGACGGGAATGGGCGGTGGGCCCAGCAGCACGGGCTGCCAGTGGCTGCGGGGCATCGAGCGGGCGCCAGGGCACTGAGGGAGGTGGTTCGGGCTGCCGGAGACCTTGGGGTGCAGGATCTGACTGTCTTCTCGTTCTCGACCGAGAACTGGTCGCGCCCGAGCGACGAGGTTGATGATCTGATGGGGCTCTTCTCGGATCTCATCGATCGGGAGGTCCCTGACCTGCACGAGGAGGGGGTGTCGATCCGCTTTATCGGACGCCTGTCCGCCCTTGATGCGCCGCTGCTTGAGAAGATCGCACGGGCTGAGGCGGTGACGGCCGGGAACACCCGCATGCGCCTGTTTATCGCAATGAACTACGGCGGCCGCGCCGAGATCGTTGATGCCGCCCGCCGATTCGCGGCGGAGGCCGGCCCCGACGCCCCGGACTCGGAGTTCGGGAGCTACATGTACGCCGCCGATCTGGGGGACCCGGAGTTGATCATCCGCACCAGTGGGGAGCAGCGGCTTTCGAACTTCCTGCTGTGGCAGTCCGCGTACGCCGAGCTGGTGTTCTCCGACCAGATGTGGCCGGACTTCGGACGGGATGATCTCGCAGCTGCGTTCGCCAACTACGCGTCCCGCGACCGGCGGTTCGGCAAGCGATGACCAGCCGCCTCCTCGTGGCAATCCCGGGCATCGCGATCATTCTTCTGGCGGTCGCGCTCGGCGGCCCGGTCTTCGCCCTCTTCGCCCTGGCCGTGGCAATCGGTGCGCTCTTTGAGTTCTACGCGCTCACCGCCGCGTTCATGCCGTTGCGGGCGGCGGGGTACGCCACTGCGGTTGCCGCGGTGTTGCTGGCGCTCTGGGTGACGCCGTCTGAGCGGGCCATCATCCTGGCGCTCGCGCTGGGGCTTCTGTTCGCGGCGCTCGCGGCACTTCGCCTGTCCAACCGCGAGGAGATCACCCTGCGCGTGGGGACGACGCTCTTCGGCGCGATGTACATCGCATTCCCGGTTGGCGTACTCGTGCTCATGCGCGGTCTTCCGGATGGCGCCGGTGTCATCGTCAATCTTCTCGTCGGCGTGTGGATGTTCGACACGTTCTCGTACGTCGGCGGCAAGCTGTGGGGGGCGCGGCCAATCGCACCCCGGACGTCACCCAACAAGACGTGGGAGGGATTCATCACGGGCCTGGTCGGGGGCACCCTCGGGGTGTTCGTGGCGGGCCTGTACATGGACTGGATCAACGGCTGGCAGTCGCTCGTGGTGGGGGTCGTCATCTGCCTCACCGCCTTTATCGGGGATCTGTTTGAGTCGATGATCAAGCGCGACGCCGGGGTGAAGGACTCAGGCAGGATCCTGATGGGGCACGGCGGAGTGCTCGACCGCTTCGATTCGCTGCTGTTCGCCTCACTCGGGACGTATCTGGTGACCGTATGGCTGATCTTCTGATCGCCTCCGCGTAGGATCGGGCCATGGACCTTCCCCTTCTTACCCGTCTGTGCGAGACCCCCGGAGCCCCCGGGCGCGAGGACCGCATCCGCGAGCTGGTCATCGCAGAGATGACCCCACACGTCGACGACATCAGCGTTGACCCGATGGGCAGCGTTGTGGGCGTGCGTAAAGGGGGTGGCGGCCCGCGCGTGATGCTGGCCGCACACATGGACGAGCTCGGCTTTCTGGTGAGCCATATTGACGATGAGGGGTTCATCCGCGTCGTCACTCTGGGGGGATTCGACCCAAAGACCCTTGTGGCGCAGCGGGTGATCATCCACGGCCGTGAGGATGTGCTCGGGGTGATGGGTAGCAAGCCCATTCACATCATGAGCGACGAGGAGCGCAAGCGACTCCCCAAGGCCGAGGACTTCTACGTTGATGTCGGGCTGCCGGCCGATCGCGTGCGGGAGATCGTGCGCCAGGGTGACGCCGTCACCCGCGAGCGCACCCTTGCCCCGCTCGGTGACCTCATTACGTGCAAGAGCCTCGACAACCGGGCTGGGCTCTACGTGATGCTCGAAGCTATTCGGAGGCTTGGGGACCACGAGTGTGAGGTGGTCGCTGTGGCGACCACGCAGGAGGAGGTCGGCCTGCGCGGCGCGCGTGTGGCCGCAGCGCGGGTGCGCCCCGACATCGGTCTGGCCATCGACATCACCCTCGCCAACGATGGGCCGGGTGCCAAGCCCCATGAGCGCATCACAAGGGTGGGGGAGGGGACCGCCATCAAGGTGTACGACTCGGGGGTGATTGTGCCCCGTCGGGTGGTGGACCATTTGGTCGAGGTGGCCGAGGCGCGCGAGATTCCCTTCCAGATGGAGATCATGTCGCGGGGAGGTACCGACACCCGCGAGCTCCAGCTTTCGGGCGATGGGGCCCTGGCAGGGTGCGTCTCGATCCCCACGCGGTACGTGCACCAGGTGGTCGAGACCTGCCATCCGGCCGACCTCGATGCGTCTGTGGACCTCGTGGTGGCCTTCTGCGAGACCGCAGAGTCTCTTCTCGCTCCGTAAGTCCGGAGGGGCCTCGTGCGGGTGGGATCGCCCGTGCCCGGTGATACCTTCGAACGCGTGAAGCGCGTCCTCATCCTCGGAAGCACCGGTTCCATTGGGGTGCAGGCACTCGACGTCATTGACAGTGCCGACGACATGGTGTGCACGGGCCTCGCGTGCGGCTCCCGAGTGGATGAGATGCTGCGCCAGGCATCGGATCGCGCAGTCAGCGCGACCTCCGCCGCGGTCGGGGGCGGCTCGGTTCCGCCGTCCAGCGATTTCGCGGCGCTCATCGAGGCGTCGGCGCCCGACATCGTGTTGAACGCGCTTGTCGGGGCGGCGGGCCTGCCCCCGACGCTGGCGGCCCTCGAGCGGGGCATTCCTGTGGCGCTCGCCAACAAGGAGAGCCTTGTGGCCGGCGGTGACCTTGTTGCCGCAGTACGTGCGAGGACCGGCGCAATGCTGGTGCCAGTGGACAGCGAGCACTCCGCGCTGTTCCAATTGCTGGAGGGCGTCGATCCGGTCCGTGTTGAGCGGGCAATCCTCACGGCATCGGGCGGGCCGTTCAGGGGTCGTACTGCCGACGAACTCCGCGATGTGAGGGCCACAGATGCCCTCGCGCATCCCACATGGACGATGGGCGCCAAGATCACCATCGACTCGGCAACGATGATGAACAAGGGCCTTGAGGTCATTGAGGCGCACCACCTCTTCGGCCTGACCTATGACCAGATCGAGGTCGTGGTGCATCCGCAGTCCACCATCCACGCGATGGTGCGGCTGGACGACGGGAGCCTGATCGCCCACATGGGGCCACCCGACATGCGGGTTCCCATCGGTCATGCGCTCCGCTGGCCGGCGGCCCCTCCGGCACGCGCCCAGATGCCACTGGCTGGAATGGCGTTGACGTTCGAGGAGCCCGATCCGGTGGCGTTCCCATGCCTGCGTCTGGCGCGCGAGGCCGGGACGATTGGCGGTACGGCGCCGGCCATACTGAATGCCGCGAACGAAGTGGCGGTGGCAGCGTTCCTCGAGGGCCGCGTCGGCTTCATGGGCATCCCAGAGGCGGTGGAGGCTGCGCTGAACGCCGTCCCGGCAGAGCCCGCCGACACCCTTGAGGCCGTACTGGACGCCGATGCGCGCGCCAGGGTCGTGGCTGCTGGGGCACGGGTGGCCTGATGCTCGGGGTCAACATCGTCGAGTTCGTGCTTGTGCTCATGTTCCTGGTGCTCGTGCACGAGGCGGGACACATGGTGGCCGCGAAGTGGTGCGGGATGCGCGTCGAGCGTTTCTCGATCTTCTTCGGGAGGCCCGTGGCCAAGTTCACGCGGGGCGAGACCGAGTACGGCATCGGGTGGCTCCCGCTCGGCGGGTACGTGCGCATATCGGGGATGAGCAGAGACGAGGAGATGGCGCCGGAGATGGTTCCGCGTGCGTACTACGCGGCAAAGACGTGGAAGAAGATCGTGGTCATCGCCGCGGGCCCCGCCGTGAATCTCGCTGTCGCGTTCCTCTGCTTCGTTCTGTACTTCTGGATCGGTGTGCCCGGGTTCGGCGGAATCGGCGTGCAGGACGTGAAGCCCGGGGCACCCGCCGCGAGCATTGGAATGGTTGCGGGTGACCGCATCGTGTCGGTCAACGGCATCAGCGCCACCAGAGAGAGCACCGCCCTTGACGCGCTGAATGCGGTTCGCTCGCACCCGGGCCAGCCGGTGGTGGTGCGATTCACACATGGCGACTCGCCCACAGTCATCACACGACGCGTCGTACCGACGGCCACCGAGGTGAGCGGCCAGACGATTGGCCGGATTGGCGTCGGTCTCAACGAGATCGCCGGTCCACGTGTGTCTGCCGGTCCACTTGGCGGCGTCACGAGTGCGGGATCCCAAGTGTGGCAACTTATTGATGCGAACGTTCGCGGGGTCGGAAGCCTGTTCAGCAGCTCTGAGGCCCGCCAGCAGGTTGGTTCGGTCGTCGCCATCGGGGCGGCCTACAACCAGGTGGCCGCCAGCGGGTTTACCAATGTCATCTGGTTCATCGGTGTCATCAGCCTCGTTCTCGCCATCTTCAACCTCTTGCCGATCTTCCCGCTCGACGGTGGCCATATCCTGTTCGCGGTGCTCGAGAAGATTAAGGGCGCTCCGATCAGCACCAAGGTGTACGAGCGGGCAGGCATGGTTGGCTGGGCGCTCATCCTCATTGTGTTCGTGTTCGCTCTGCAGAACGACATCGGCAAGATTGTGGGCGGTGGCTTCACCTTCAAATAGCGGGATAGACTCCCGCCCCGTGAGCAGCCCCCGTCGAGCCAGCGTGCAGTGCCATGTGGGCGACGTCGTCATCGGCGGCGACGCCCCGGTGGTTGTGCAGTCGATGACAAACACCGATACGAAGGACGCCGCCGGTACCGCGCTGCAGGTCGCCGAGCTGGCGCACGCCGGGTCGGAAATCGTGCGCATCACCGTGAACAACCGGGATGCGGCGGCGCAGGTGCCGGAGATTGTGGCGCGCCTTCGCGACGTCCATGGCGTGGAGGTGCCCATCGTTGGCGACTTCCACTTCAACGGACACACGCTGCTCCAGGAATTTCCAGAGACGGCACAGGCGCTTGCGAAGTTCCGGATCAACCCCGGGAACGTGGGGAGGGGGGCGCGGCACGACCGCAACTTCGCGACCATGATCGAGGCCGCGATTGCGCACGGCAAGCCCATTCGCATTGGAGTCAACGCCGGCTCCCTTGACCCGGAGCTGATGGATGCCCTGATGGAGCAAAACGCGGCCCTGCCCGCGCCGATGGCGGGCGGCGATGTGCTGCGCGACGCCATGGTGCGAAGCGCGCTCGACTCCGCTCTGGCTGCCGAGGAGATCGGGCTGCCGCACGATCGCATTGTGGTGTCGTGCAAGGTCAGTCGGCTGCCCGACATGGTGGCGGTGTACCGCGCACTCGCCGCGCAGTCGGACTACCCCTTGCATCTTGGGCTCACCGAGGCCGGCATGGGATCGAAGGGCATTATCGCCACCACCGCCGCGCTCTCGGTGTTGCTGGAGGCGGGAATCGGCGACACCATCCGGGCGAGCCTCACTCCCGAGCCCGGGGGCGACCGTACGCTTGAGGTGAGCGCTTGCCTCGACATCCTGCAGAGTCTCGGCCTTCGAAGCTTCCGGCCCGATGTCACGGCCTGCCCCGGATGCGGGCGCACCACTTCCAGCGTTTTCCAGGAGCTTGCCCAGTCAATTCAGGGGCACTTGGACGCCCGGATGGATGTGTGGCGGGTAGACCGTCCGGGCGTGGAGAACCTTCACGTTGCGGTGATGGGGTGCATCGTCAACGGCCCGGGGGAGAGTCGCGCAGCCGACATCGGCATCAGTCTTCCGGGGACCGGCGAGGAGCCGCGCGCACCGGTGTACGTTGACGGCGAGAAGGTGACCACCCTCGAAGGACCCAACCTTGCCGACGACTTCATCGCGATGGTCGAGCGGTATGTGGATGAGCATTACGAGCCCGCGAAAGGGGCCTCTTGAGCACGGACGACACCTGGCGCATGCCTGCCGCCCCCCACGGAAACTCATGGCGGCTTGAGGGGCGTTTCTGGCCCACGGTGCGCGACGATCCCGCCGATGCCGAGGCCGTCAGTCACAAGTTGTCGGTGCGCGCCGGGCTGGTGCGCCAGCTCGCCGCGGGCCTGTACACCCTCACGCCCATCGGGCTTCGGGTGGTCGCGAAGGTCGAGGCGATCATCCGGGAGGAGATGGACCGCATCGGCGCGCAGGAGATCCTCATGCCCGTGCTGCATCCGGCCGAGATCTGGGAGACGACCGGTCGCTACGGCCTCTCGGAGCAGTTCCGGCTCGAGGACCGCGGTGGCCGGAAGATGGTGCTCGGGATGACCCACGAGGAGATCGTCACGTGGCACGCCGCCCGTGAGATGCGCTCGTACCGTGACCTGCCGCAGTCGTGGTACCAGATCCAGACCAAGCTTCGTGATGAGCCCCGCCCCAAGAGCGGCATGCTGCGGGTTCGCGAGTTCACGATGAAGGACTCCTACTCATTTGACGCCGACTCCGAGGGGCTGGAGCGGTCATACGCCGCTCACTCCGAGGCATACGCGCGCATCTTCGATCGCTGTGGCATCACCTGGTACAGGGTGGAGAGCGACGTCGGGATGATGGGTGGCAGTGGGGCCCACGAATATATGGCGCCAAGCCCGGCTGGCGAAGACGTGGTTGCGCGCACCGCGTCCGGCTCGTATGCGGCCAACGTCGAACTCGCGGTCTCCACCGCCGCCGACCCCGACTTCGGCGACACGCCAGCAGCCCCTCTGGAGTTCGCGACACCTGGCATCGGAAGCATCGAGGAGCTCGCAGCGTTCACCACGCTGCCGCCCGCCCGCCTCGCCAAGAGCGTCGTGCTGGTGAGCGACGACGGCCCCGTGCTGGCCATTGTCCGCGGCGAGCACCAGGTACACGAGAAAAAGATCGCGCATCTCATCGGCAACCATCGCGCCGCGCGTCCCGAGGAGATCAGGGAGTGGTTCGGCGCGGATCCCGGATCCCTCGGCCCGATTGGTGTCCGCGACGATGTGCGCGTCATCGCCGACTCCAGTCTTGAGGTCGGCCACTACGTGACCGGAGCGAACCGTGACGGCTTCCACCTTCGCGGTGTGGTGCTCGGCCGGGACTTCCAGGCGGAGACCGCTGACATCCGCAGTGTGCTGGATGGCGAGCAGTCGGCGGACGGCGGCGGCCCCGTTGAACTGGTCCCGGTGATTGAGATCGGCAACATCTTCAAGCTCGGCACCAAGTACTCCGAGCCCCTCGGTGCCACCTACCTGGATGAGCACGGCAAGGAGCAGGTGATCGTGATGGGCTCGTACGGAATCGGGCCCGCGCGCGTGGCAATGGCCGCCATCGAACAGGGCCATGATGACGGCGGCATCATCTGGCCGGTCGGCATCGCCCCGTTCGATGTGCACATCGTGCTGATCGGCGATGCAGAGAGCGAGCAGTCCGAATACGCCGTGGGCCTCTGGGCCGAACTGTCGGATCTTGGGCTCGACGTGCTGCTGGATGATCGCGCGGGGATGTCGCCGGGCCAGAAGTTTGTTGAGGCCGACCTCCTCGGCTGCCCTATTCGGATCACGGTGGGGAAGAGGACACTTCCCGACGGCCCGCTTGAGGTGCAACTGCGCGCCGAGCGGGAGAAGACCGAAGTAGGTCTGGAGGGTGCAGCCCATGCAATCCGCGCGCTCTGGCAGGACCTCCAGAGCGCCTGAGGCCGGCGGCCCCCATGCTATTGTCGGCCTCGCTTCGGGGCGTGGCGCAGTCTGGTAGCGCACCCGGCTGGGGGCCGGGCGGTCGGAGGTTCAAATCCTCTCGCCCCGATTTTTCGGAGCAGAAGTGAGTGTGATGGGGAGGCGGCTGCGTTGGCTTCCAAACGCGATCACCATCGCCCGCTTGGCAGGCCTGCCGGTAATGCTGGTGATGGTCCTGCAGGCCGAGGGCCCCACGTATCTTCCGGCCGCAATCCTGTTCGCGATTCTGGCCTTCTCCGACCTCGTGGACGGCTTCCTGGCCCGCGCACTGCATGCCCAGACGAACTTCGGGCGCATCGCGGACCCGTTGGCCGACCGCCTCCTCATGGCGGTGGGATTGATCGGTGTGATGGCGATGGGCCGCTTCGACTGGCCCGGTCCAACGATCATCCTCGTGCGCGACGTCGGCGCCATGGTGGCCTTTGCGCTGCTGGCGCGCTCCGGGGTGGTGATGCGCATCGATCTCGCCGGAAAGGTGAGCTCCGGTCTCAACATGGTGACCGTGGCTGTCGCCCTCGGATTTGAAGGCCAGTGGATCGACTGGGTCTTTGCCGTGGCGGTCGTGGTTTCCGTCCTCACCGCCGCCAACTACGTGCGAATCGCCATCCACCGGCTGCGGTCTCCAACACTGACGTAGGGCAGGCCTCAACCGCGGCTTGAGGGTTGGGCCGGTCGGGACTAGCATGGACGACCCTCGACCCGGAGCGGAAATGTCGATCGTCGTCTTCACCGCGCCCAGGCGCAATTCATCGAAGCAGCCGCCATCAGCGGTGCGGGCGTGATCTGCGCGGCGTGTGGTGCCATCCGCCCCGATGGCGACCGCTTCTGCGGCGTCTGCGGCGCGACGATGCCCGACATACAGGGCGGTACGCAGGCAACCGGCCCAATCGAGACCCTCACTGATCCAGGACTCACCCCGCCTGGCGCGACGCCCCGTCTCGGCCCTGCGCTCGCCATCATGCTCCGGGGTGGGCGTACCGGGGAGTTCTTCCCCCTCGTGGGACCCCGCACCACTATCGGGAGATCGCCTGAGTGCGACATCTTCCTCGACGACATCACCGTTTCACGCGCACACGCCGAGGTGGAGGACCGTCCCGCGGGGTTTGTACTGGTCGACAACGGCAGTACCAATGGCACCTACGTGAACCGGCGCCTCATTGATACCGAGGAGCTCCTTGCCGACGGCGACGAGGTGCAGGTCGGCAAGTTCCGGCTGGTATTCGTGGCGTGAGGAGCGCCGGCGTCCAGACAGAGCTCCTCGGAGCCGAGGATGACACTCTCGCCGCCGGCAGCACTATCGGCGCGGTGTGCGAATTGCTGAAACCCGAGTTCCCCGACATCTCGATCTCCAAGTTGCGGTACCTCGAGGATCAGGAACTGGTGATGCCCCGGCGCACGAATGGGGGATACCGGCTGTACGGCCCGCGCGATGTCGAGCGTCTGCGCACGATCCTCACCCTTCAGCGAGATGAGTTCCTCCCACTCAAGGTCATCCGCGAAGAGCTGGATGCGACGCGCACTGGGGCCGTGGGCGTGGCGAATCAGGCCCGCCGGATCAAGCGGGAGAATCTCGGGGCGCCCGACCCCGGGGGTTTCTCAGGGATTGAGGACGTGCTTGCTGCCACGGGCGCCGATCGTCAGCTCGTGCGTGCACTGGAGCAATACGGATTGGTGAGCGGGGATGACCGGTTTGACGACAACGACCGGGAGATCATCAAGACCGCCGTCGAGCTTCGCGCCTATGGTCTCGAACCGCGGCATCTGCGCACGCTCAAGGTGGCGGCGGAGCGCGAGGCGGGGCTCCTGGAGCAGGTGCTGGCCACGGGGCTGAAATCATCGAATCCAGAGCGGCGCCAGGAGGCTCTCGAGTCGCTCGAATCATTGGCCGCCCTCGCCTCGCATGTGCGACATCTCATTCTCGTCCAGGAACTTCGGGGGGTCGTGAGCTCCCTGTCCCCATCGCCTC
>Ga0194057_10000089_pt1 | contig 41970 bp, 33 predicted proteins | sample SepL4415m_MetaG_FD_155474 | JGI IMG/M metagenome (GOLD analysis project Ga0194057, IMG submission 155474) | Anoxic zone freshwater microbial communities from boreal shield lake in IISD Experimental Lakes Area, Ontario, Canada - Sep2016-L442-15m | ecosystem: Environmental > Aquatic > Freshwater... | reverse complement strand
TCGGAGTCGGTTTGCATTTGTAAGATTTGGCCGTGCGTTTTTCTTACGTTTCCGATCGGCCCACCTTCTCGCCTCGACCGGGTTGAACAAATACGCCTCCGGGTCTGCCGGCCGCAGCCAGGGCTCGATGATCGCCTGGGCCTGGGGACCGATGAGGATCAGCCGGCCGCGCCCGTGGTGCTCAGTTTTGTGCGATCCGGGACGATACACCCAGCACAACGATCGAACGGCGGCCGGCAGGATCGGATCATCTGCCAATGTGTTGCTGGATTTGATTGCCAGGGCCTCGCCTGGGCGGCAGGCAGTCCACATCTGAAACTGGATGGCCGCCCAGATGGGCGGCGTGACGTAAGGTTTCACTGCATCGACCAATGCCTCGTCGGCGGGAACCGTGGGCTGCTGTTCCACGCCGCCTTCGTCTTTCCGCAAGCCTTCCAGTGCCGTCAAGGTGCGCCACACCGCTTCCGGCACGATCCCCTCGGCCACGCCCCAGCGGAACATCCGGCGAATCCGCTGCACGTGCCCGTTGATGCGGATTCTGGTGTATCCGGCGCGGACGAGCTGGTCGCGGCAGGTGCGAAGGCTGCGGGGCGTGAAACTAGCCGCCGGGGTAGTGCCGTAAAGCTCGACGACCGGGCGCATGGCGACACGATAGCTGCTGACTTCGGACGTGGGGCGGCCATTCTTACGGAAGCGAGGCTCGACAAACTGTTCCATGAACACCAGGGCCAGCACTTCGATTGTGGCACCGGCCTTGAAATCTAGCGGAGCGGCTGCAAGATACTCGGCCAGCCAACGCTGGTAGGCGAGCAGTGATTCCGGCGAGTTAAATTCGCCAGGAAAATAGACCGGACGACCGCACACGACCGCTTTTCCGCGGTCGCGTGGGGTGTCTCGCCGATAGGTCGGAATTTCGTTACGCGGTCGGGCCATAGTGTTTCTCCTGAGTTATCGTCTACTTGTAGACCGAAACCAGAAGTCGCACTCGTCACCGACGAGGCCCGCAAATAGTTACTGCGTATCGACTTAAGTCAGCTCCCCGGGTAGGACTCGGACCTACGACCCAGCGGTTAACAGCCGCTTGCTCTACCAACTGAGCTACCGAGGAATTCATCAGAATCCTTATATCGTTATATTAATGGCCAACCCAACCCTTTGCAAGACCCATCCACGGGTACATCGGCCGATTTGTACGTAAAAATGATTTCCTAATAAGCGAATTTGACCAACTTGCCCGTGACACGATGGACTCGCCACGCTAGAATCCGACACTCCATCCTGGAGACCGCCCAGAGGAAAGGTCGGAAACACTCGTGACATTACACCTATACAACCCTGGCGAGGATGCCTTGGTAGCCGAGCCGAACAACACGATTGGTCCGGCCGTGGAGGGACGGAGTCCCATCTTGCCAAAAATCATGGCTCTGCCGGCCGATGAAGCCCAATCTACCTCCGAATTGGTGCATTGGCCCCACCGGTTGGGGCGTGAGTCATGCTATCGGGTCGCATATCCCCGGATGTTCCTCTCGCGGCGTCTGGATGAACGGTTTCTGGAACTGTACCAAAAGGGGTACGTTAAAGGCACCGTCACTGTCGGTATCGGCAACGAGGCCACTGCGATCGGCATGTCGATGCCGTTGCGGCCTGGCCGCGATGTGCTGTCTTTGCTGCACCGCGACTTGGGTGCCCACCTATTGCTGGGTTCCACCCCCTATCAACTTCTTTGCCAATACCTAGCCAATGCCGACAGTCCGACCCATGCTTGCGAGGGCAATGTCCATCATGGCAACGCGGCATCCCGACGGTTTCCGATGATCAGCCACCTGGGCAAGATGCTCAGCTTGGTTGTCGGCGGAACCTGGGCGGCGCGCCGCCGAGGCGAGCAGGTCTTCGGCTTGGCGGTCATCGGCGACGGCGGCACCAGCACGGGTGAGTTTCACGAATCGCTCAATATCGCCTCGGTCCATAAGATTCCGGTCTTGTTCCTGATCGAAAACAATCATTATGCCTTTTCCACGCCCACGAGCATGCAATACAACTGCCAACGGCTCTCCGATCGGGCGATTGGCTACGGCATCACCGGCCGCACGATTGATGGCACCGATCCCTGGACAGTCTACTCGACAGTCTGCGAAGCAATCGACACCATGGAAGAGTCGTCGTTGCCCGTGCTGCTGGAGTGCGATACGCGTCGCTTGTGCGGTCATGCTGCCTACGACAAAGGCATTTACGTTCCAGCCGAACTGATGAAGCGTTGGCAGAAGGACGATCCAGTTATCCAGGCACGACATCGCCTGGCCGAAGTTTGCGGCCTTACCGAATCATCGATTGCCGGCATTGAAGAGGCCATCGAGACGGAAGTCCGCGACGCGGTCACTCGCGCCTTGGCCGTCGGTCGGCCACGGGTGCCGCAGCAGTGGCCGGTGCATGCCGAGGTTGCGCTACTCGCCGACGACGCTGGGGTGCTCGTCGAACGCGACGGCGAGAAGAAAAGTGGCGGGCAGACTCCGTCTGCCGTTCGCCGGAACACATCAGCTTTTGAAAAAGAAGCGGTGGCCGGCACCGGAGGGCGGACGGCACAGAGGACTGTGCCTGCTACCATGAAGTCAGCGGCCGAGTCGGTTCCGTTCCGTCGGCTATCACCACGGCTGAAGCGATTCCAGGCGAAGGGCGTCAAAAACGGTGACGCCGTCAACATGGCCCTCGATTTTCTGCTGGCGAACCAGCCGGATGCATTTCTCGCCGGCATGGACGTTGGCGTTTATGGTTCCGCATTCAAGACTTGTAAGGGGCTGGTTGATCGCCACGGTGCCGATCGCGTGATCGATATGCCACTGGCCGAGTCGAGCATTATGGGCTTCGCGCTCGGTGCCTCGCAGCTCGGGGCAGAGCCAATCATCGAATTCCAGTTTGCCGATTTTTCGACCGAAGCCGTGACCCAACTCGGCCTGAATGCCGGCACATGGTACTTCCGTACCGGCTGTGCGGCACCGATGCTCGTGCGGCTGCCATGCGGCGGCGGTATGACGGTGGGCGCGTTCCACTCGGGTGAGTTTGAAGGATTGTGGTCCCGTTTCCCAGGGCTGAAGTTGCTCTACCCGGCCACACCGCAAGAAACCTACGAAGCCCTGCTGGCCGGATTCTACGATCCCAATCCATGTCTCGTTTTTGAACACAAGCTGCTCTACTGGAGCCGCACAGGCGACATCGATTTTGACGGCGATCTGGCAGCCGTCTGGCGGTCGCGACGTTACACGGAAGGAACCGATCTGACGCTCGTCGCCCTGGGCGCGATGGTCCATTCCTCATTGGCTGCCGTGGCCCAGTCGGGCTGTTCGGTCGAAGTCTGGAACCCAATGGTCTTGCAGCCCCTGGATATGGGGCCAATTGCCGAATCGGTCAAAAAGACGGGCCGGCTGCTGGTCGTTCAGGAATCGGGCGAGACGCAGGGGCTGGGCGACCGGCTCATTTCGCTACTCACGCGCGAGTGCTTCCCGTCGCTCAAGGCAGCACCGGAACTGATTTCTACACCCGACACTCCGATTCCCTTCGCCCCCGAACTGGAGACCGTATGCCGACCCAGCCAGGAGAAGATCCGCAAGGCGATTACAGCGATTTTATCATCCGAGCAGTTGCGAAAGGTTGCTTGAACGTCTATAACACAGCCCGTGGAGGTGTATCGGGCATTTTTTTATTACGAATCATTCCAGTTTGAGTGGTTAGGAACAGCGTAAAGTCGGGGCTTTCATGGAGGCGATCCCTTTTCGTATGCCGCTTTACTTGCCTGCACAAGGGGCAAGCGAGACCGAGGCAACCATCATTGAATGGCGAGTCGCCGAAGGAGACCACTTCCAGCGTGGGCAAACTCTGGCCCAAATCGATAGTGCCAAGTCGGTCTTCGACTTTGAAGCCCCCTGCTCTGGGCGCGTCATTCGCGTCATACGGCAGGAGGGTGAAACCATGCCTCTGGTGGAACCGGTGCTGGAAATCGAGACCAGCGATGCGGCCATGCGGGAGTGGATTCCACCTGCGGCTGCCCGTGACGAGGCCATCGCGGCCGCCGCAGACTCGGCCGCCGCAATCCGCGATCGTTGCGAGGGCGTGGTCATCCGGGGCGTGGGCGGCTACCTGCCGTCCCGCGTGGTCACCAATGCCGAACTGGTAAAGGGCTTCCCTGAACTGACCGATCAATACGTCTATGAAGTGACCGGCATTCGCCAACGACGCTGGGCCGACGACGACGAGCGGCCTTCCGGCATGGCCTTTAAGGCATCCCTGGAGGCCATTCGCAACTCAGGGCTGGATACCCGCGATATCGACGCGATCATCGTGGCCACGACCACACCCGACATGGCCATTCCATCCACCGCGGCCATACTCCAGGATCGCCTCAGTCTGCCGACCGTGTCAGCCTTCGATCTCAACGCCGCGTGTAGCGGCTGGCTGTATGCCGTGGCGACCGCCCGAGGGATGATTGTTTCGGGCCTGGCGCGGCACGTGCTGACGGTGGGTGTCGAGATGCAATCGCGGCTTTTGGATGCGTCCGATCGGAACGCCTATTTCCTCTTCGGCGACGGCGCGGGTGCCGCGATCATTTCGGCCGGCAGCACGGGCCATCGCATCCGTCACGTGCAGATCGGCGGCGACAGCCGGGGCATTCACACGGCCCGCCGCGAGGCACCTGGTTACCTCTTGCCCAACGGGCATGGCGATCCGTGGATCCGCATCGACGGCCACGCCTTGTTCCGTTTTGCCACGGAAAGTTTTTCCACCCTGATTCGCGAGGCCGTGGCCCGTAGCGGATGGAAGCCGGAAGAGACCCGTTGGGTCATTCCGCATCAAGCCAACGGCCGCATCCTGAAGGCCGCAGCGAAGCGGAGTGGCATTCCGTTTGATCGATTCTTCGTCAACATGGAAAACGTCGGCAACACATCCAGTGCCAGCATTCCCTTGGCCTTGACCGATGTGCAACGCAGCCTACGGCCCGACGACAAGGTCGTCCTCTGTTCCGTCGGTGCCGGACTAACCACGGCCGCGATCTCGGTCGAGTGGTAGCACGGGAAGAGTGACAGTTATTGATTAGAAGCGATAGTCTAGGCCCAAGTTGAGTCCTTGAGCCCAAAAGTCCGATGTGTGCAGCACGAACGCCGGCTTCGTGCCCGTCCCCACCGGTACCAACTGCGTCGGAAACTGGTTCGGATCGACGTTCAGATCAATCTGATCGCCAGGCCGGGCGACGTTACTCCAATACAGGAGCGTGTAGCCCACCGTGGCCTTCAGCCGCGAAGTCAGATCGTAGCCCAGGGTCAATCCGATTTCGGGAATCACGGAGAACTGTCGCGATTCATGGCTCCCCATATTGCTCGGCAGTGCCAATAGACCGCCGCTCAAGGGTGTGCCGTTGTTGACCGTCGTCGAACCGTTGATGAGTACCTGCGTGTTCGTCTGGCCGATTCCCAATTTCAAGAGGGTATCAAGCGACCAACGGTTACGGTGCCATTGCGTCGCGAACCCCACGTCGGCACCATTGAAATCGTTTCGTGTGTGGAACGTGTCCGCTATGCCAACCTTCGCACCAGGCTGTATAGCTGAGTCTTGCACACTGGCGATTTCCAAACCGTCGGTCAGGCGCAGGAAGCGATAGCCGGCGAGGAAATCGATCCGTCCGTTGCAGCCGTGGACGACCGCCCTACGCCACAAGGCCTCGGCCCCTTGGAAGTTCTCGGTGGAAGTTGCGCTGAATGTGCCACTGGAAAAATTAGGATAGGCAATCAGAATGCTAGTCTCACTCCCGCCCGACACGTTGAAGTACGGTCGAGCCAGAATGGGAACACCGTCGCTCGCGTTGTTGTATGCCTGCCGGTTCTCACCTAGAATGAGGTAGGAGAATTCCAATCCCGATTCCTCGCAACTGTCCAGCCAAAGGCCGAAAGTCAGGCGGCTGCCGGCGTGCAGGCCGGTGTTCAACTCCTGGTCGCCGAAGAGGACCGTGGCCCCTGGGAGTACGCCCGCCTCGGCCTGGGACGTGGTGCCGGAACTCGTCGTCAGCAGCGGCGGAGTCTGCCCGCCTCGAAGCCACCAGAGCAACGCCTCGCCGCGAAACCACAATCGATCGCGTAGGATTCCGCGCACACCAAGCCCCGAATAGCCAAATTGGTTCCCGTCGCACTCTTCGCTACGGTTTCCGAACGGGTCACGCGGCTCCAAAGCATTCTCTTCGTCAACTACCACGGGGTGCCGCGGAGTGGGATGTGTTCCCCGAGCGGGCCGAGGCTCGTCGTCGCGGATCTCTTCACCCGAGGGTTTAGCTTTTCTCTTCATTTCCGGCCGGTTCGACGGCGAGTCAACCGCATCAGGCGGGACCGGAGTCGTCAAAGACGGCATATCGTCATTCAGCGCGACACTGCGGCTCGGCAGTTCCTCGTCCGGATAACGCGGTGCGATGGTGCGTGCCCGCCGTCTCGGCTGTTCCTGCCAGGACGCGTCTTGTGCAGTAGCCGTGGACGAGAAAACCATTCCGCTTGCCACCACGGCCAAGGCAAACCACAAACCGATCGCCGTCAATCGACAAACAGTGCGGAATCGAATTCTTGGCAGATGACCGTCCTGACCGCACGAGCCGGCCGTTTCGCGAAAAATGATGTCTGTGTTCATGAAATGCAGCCCCCTACACTAAGGGTTATTCAGCGTAAATTGATGTATAAATCGCCCTTACACTCTTTTTCGGCTACAATCGTTACAATCGTCAATCTTTTTCCGAGCGGAAAGGCCAATGCATTTCACCCAGGCTGACTAAGAAACTATTTAGGCAGGCGAATTGTGAAAATTACCCCAGATCCAGCACGGCTGCCAACCTCAATCCGGCCTCCGTGTTGGGTCACGATACGCCAACACTTCGACAGTCCCATGCCGATGCCGCGGCCAGCTTGCCGAGCGGAGTAAAATGGCTCGAAGATATGCGGCCGCTGCTCCGATGAGATGCCCGGCCCGTTGTCGGCAACCGTGATCGACGCTTCATCGACGTCGCTGTTGACCGCGATCTCGATCCGGCCGCGATGGCCCAAAGCCTCAAGAGAGTTCTGACAGAGCGATCTTATGGCCACCGTCAACTGTACGGCGTCGGCCATAACCGGAACCGTGCTGGATCCCTCGACGAGGCATACCGTCGTTTCCTGCCCAGCGGCGATTGGCTGTATTTCGTCGATCAGTCGGCGGACCAGTAGGGTCAGATCGTGGGGGTGCTGCTCTAATTCGGGCGGGCTAGCGAACAATCGCAAGTCGGCGATCATCTCATGTACCCGCATGGCCTGGGTGTTCATCAGAGCAATGTCGCGGCGGCGTTCGGGGTCCGTTTCGTCTTGCAAGAGGAGTTGTGCCCGTCCGGCAATGACGGCCAGCGGATTATTGATTTCGTGGCCCGCCCCGGCGGCAAACTCGCCCATCGCCGCGATCTTCTCGGCCTCAACCGCCTCATGAAGTGATCGCTCCATTACCGATAGCCGAGCCAGCTTCGCCATCAAAGCTCTTAGCCATCGAGCTGCCAGGTGGGTGGCGGCCCAGCGAGATGCAGCGTCCAGTCCGCGCTGTAAGTACGCGGGCGAAATCGCTGGATTGCCGGGCAGAACGGCGAATATCCCGGACAACGCAGGCGGGACGCCTACGCTGGACGCAGGCGAGACGCCTACGCTACGAACTGCTTGTTCCACGGCCTCGACAGCGGCTGGATCGAAATGCTTGGGTGCGAGCCATTTCGGCAGCCGAATCCTCGATTGCCCGGAAACGGTCCGTTTCAGCACGGCCAACCACTGGGCCGGATCTTGAAGCAGCCCGAGAAGACGGGCCTGCCGAATTGCATCTTCCCCATGCACGGCCGCCAACTCGGCCGCCACTTCCGACACAACAACCGCCACCGCCACTCGGGCAGCGAGTTGCTCGTTCAGCGCGGCATCGATCTGGGCAGCCGGAGGTTCAGCATCCCATTGAAGCCACGAAAGCCCATGCTCCGCTAGCAATAAGGCTAGGTCCGCGAGACTTTTCGGCTGGGCAGTAACAAGGCGATCTGCCTTCACGGCCACCCAAAGGGCCAAAGGCGGATCACCCTGCAAGGTCTCCGTTAATGTTCCGATCGTCCGACCTCGCAAATCGGCCAGGAACCACTCTCCCAGGCTGACAGACGCGACGTCGGACATGGGCAACCATGATCGTTGCGAGGTAGCAACGAGGGAAGGCAGCGCGATCACGACGTATGGACGGTTTCAATGTCCAGGTGGTAGCACATCCGCTCCACCAATTTCTCGACCTCGAACGGCTTATGCATGAAGTCGTTGGCCCCGGCGGCCTTCAACTCGGAAATCTTGTCGTCCTCGACCATACCGGAAATGCAAATGATCCGCACGTCGTTCATATTGTGGTCGGCACGCACCCGCTGGCAGACTTCCCTGCCATTGATGTCCGGGAGCATCACGTCCAGGACAATGAGGTCCGGGTGGTACTCCTTGACCATCATACCGGCATCAAAACCGTTGTTCACCGTGCGAATCTCGAAGCGGCTGTCCCGCACCAGAACGTCGGTGATCAATTCGACCAACTCAAGATCGTCGTCCACAATCAAGACCTTCCGCTTGCCACTCTCCAAGGCATCGGTGGGAATGCCATTGTCGCGCATGAAACTGAACAGTAGATCGCGCGGAATACGGCGAAACCGACTGCCAGGAACGCGAAAACCCTTGAGTTGGCCCGAATCAAAGCAACGGATTATCGTCTGCTGACTGACTTTGCAAATCTTGGCTGCTTCTCCCGTCGTGAAAACCGTCTTCATCTTATCATCCCTCTAACTGACTTTACTCAGCCAGTTTCAGCGAGATTCCTGGTCGAACCGCCGGCAGGCACTTCCTGGATCTCTAGTCCTCCGTGTTCAGGGCGTTAAATCCGCCGTGTACGCAAAGCCCTCACATCCCGAAAATAGTCTAATCGGCAATAGTATCCGGTAATGCCGACATTACCGAAATTGCCAACGAGCGCAATTATAACTATCTCCCCAAGATAGTCAATACGAGCATGAATTCCCTAAGTTACAATATTTCAACGATTTAGGAGACTTCTCTAAACAATCAAATTTGCCTGGCCTCCCGTTTTGGAAGCTCGTCCTCCGATTTAACCTCACATTAACTATCTCCCGCCACCCTCCAAGTACACCATCAATACCGCCAAGTCCGCAGGCGTAATTCCGCTGATTCGGCCTGCTTGGGCCAAATTCACTGGCCGCACTCGCTCGAAATTCTCGCGAGCTTCTGCCCGAAGATGAAGAATCCTGGCAAAGTCGAGAGTTTCGGGGATCTTTCGTGCAGCAAGCCGCTGCTGCCGCTGGATATCCACCTGTTGGCGGGCGAGATACCCTTCGTACTTTGCGTCGTAGGTTACCTGCTGGGCGACTTCCTGGGAAACGTCCGCCAGCTCAGGCAGTCGAGCGGCTAGATCGGCCCACTGGGTCTCGGTCCGCCGCAGAAGCTGGGCTAGCGACAGCCCTTCCGAGCGATTGTTCTCGATAAGCTGCTCTACCCGAGCAACCTCGCCCAGCTTTCGCTGCAACCGCTGCCAGCGATCGTCGCCAACCAATCCCAGCGAATGGCCACGGGACGTCAGCCGGCGATCCGCGTTGTCACCTCGAAGCGACAATCGGTATTCGGCCCGGCTGGTGAACATGCGATAAGGCTCGTCGACACCCCGGGTTACTAGGTCATCAATCATCACGCCCAGGTAGGCATCTTCCCGCCGCAACACCAACGGATCCTTGCTCTGAAGGCCCAGCACGGCGTTCACTCCAGCCAGGAGGCCCTGGCCGCCAGCTTCTTCGTAACCGGTCGTGCCGTTAATCTGTCCGGCGAAGTAGAGACCGGCCACCCGCTTTGTCTCCAGTGAGAGCTTCAATTGATCGGGCGGCGCATAGTCGTATTCGATTGCGTAGCCGTACCGCACGATTTCCGCGCGTCCCAGGCCCGGAATCATGCGAATCATCTTGTCCTGGACCTCCCGCGGCAGGCTCGTGGAAAGGCCGTTGACATAGATTTCACGAGTTTGCCGTCCCTCCGGCTCCAGAAATAATTGATGCCGGTCTTTCTCGGCAAAACGGACAATTTTCGTTTCGATGGAAGGGCAGTACCTCGGCCCGGTCGATTGGATTTGGCCTGTATACATCGGTGCCCGATGCAGATTGGCCTGGATCAGCTCGTGGACCTCGGGCGTGGTAGACGTGATCCAGCAGGGGAGTTGCTCACAGTCAATGCGGTCGTTCAAGAATGAGAACGGCTGCGGCACCGGATCGCCGAGCTGGAGTTGTGTCTGGTCAAAGTCGATCGTGCGGCCGTTGAGTCGCATGGGCGTGCCGGTCTTGAAACGCCCCAGCTTAAAGCCCAAGCGAACCAATGCCCCACTGATGCCGTGCGTTGCGATTTCGCCCATGCGGCCGCCGGACATCTGCGATTCGCCAATGTGGATCAGTCCCTGCATGAACGTGCCGGCACAGAGTACCACAGCTCCCGCGCGGTAGAAAGTGCCGTCGGCCAGGCGAACGCCGACGATGCGGAGCGCCGCCCCCTGCCCTTCCGTGACAAGGTCGTCGACCGTTTCCTGCCGTAAACTCAGGTTCGGCTGCTCTTCACAAAGGCGTTTGATTTCAGTCTGATAGGCCCGCTTATCCGCCTGTGCCCGCGGGCCATGCATGGCAGGCCCCTTACTGCGATTGAGTACGCGGAACTGGATACCCGTGACATCGATCGCGCGGCCCATGGCACCGCCGAGGGCATCGATTTCTCGCACGATTTGCCCCTTGGCCACGCCGCCGATGGCCGGATTGCAGCTCATCTGGCCGATCGTATCGAGATTGGTCGTCAGAAGCGCGGTTTTAGCCCCCATGCGGGCCGCAGCCAGGGCCGCCTCGCTGCCCGCATGTCCACCGCCGATCACCAGAACATCGTACTCGTAGAAATTGCTCATCGAGTTATAAGAAAAAACTCGTCAGGGCCCTCGTACGGCAAGCCAAATGGTATGCCGTGATCCCCGTCGGGGGCCGCGCGACCGCACCTGAACCTCATCCACCTCGAAACTGGCCTCGCGTAGACGCTGGGCGAAGGCCCGATCGGGACTGGCCGACCATACGGCCAACACGCCCGCAGGCCGAAGTGTCGTAAAGGCTGCATCCAGTCCGGCCCTCGAATAGAGCCAGTCGTTGCCCTTCCGGGTTAGCCCATCAGGTCCGTTATCCACATCCAGCAGGATGGCGTCGTAGGTTTGGTGCTCTTTTTTCAAAATCTGCGCGACATCAATCTCACGAACCGTAACCCGATTATTCTGAAGGGGGCGGCCAGCCAGATCGGCAAGAGATCCCCGGTTCCATTTTACGACCGCCGGCACCAATTCAGCCACGACCAACTGGCCATCGGCTCGGAGTCGATGCAAGGCCGCGGCCGCGGTATACCCCATCCCCAGCCCTCCAATTAGAACCCGGGGACAAGAACGGTCGGCGATTCGTGTACATGCAAGCTCAGCTAGGGCATCTTCCGAGTCGTGAACGCGGCTGTTCATAAGTTCGCAGCGATCCAGCCGAATCGAAAATTCTTCGCCTCGTTTATACAGGCGAAGCTCTCCTTTGCCTCCGGGAACGGGCGCGCTGTCAAGGAATTCCCAAGGAACCATGGACGACTCAAAAATCTTTCTTCAACTGAACCGTAACCGTGTTTCCAGACTGATTGTTGACTTTTAAGACTCCGCCTTCAGCCAGCGGCTTCCAGGTATATCCTTCTTCTTTCTCGTTGTTTACCAGCAGGAGGCTCTTGTCTTTTGCTCTTACTGAAACTGGTTTTGAAATGAGTCGCAACACCGCTCTCGTGCCGTTGTCAAATGTTGTGAAGGCTATTTCTTTATCCGAATACGTAATGGTTTGCACCACGGATGAGGATCGCAGCAAATGGTTCTCGCCGGCTGGAGCCCACTGGGGAACTGCGCCCAATCCCTCCATGAAATGTCGGATATAGTCTGTGTATCCGTCCGAAACCCATATTTCACTCCCCCAGTTGTGGCCGACCTGTACGACGCCGTCAGGTTCCGTCATGTACGATGCATAGTTGAAATGACGGTAGGCTTCTTCCTTGAACCACTCGTTGCCCGTCCGTTCATACCAAAGCGCACAAATCGATGCATAGCGAGCCGTATGGCTTCCCATCGGCTTGTAGCAGGTCGTTTGCTCGTTAATGGCGTTCATTCCTGGTTCGCCAAACGTGTTCTTGACCCACCAAATAAGGGATGGAACGGTAGTTTCAATGTTTGGATCGTTTCCTGGATTCTTGATCAGGTAGCGGGCAAACTCCATGGGGGAGTTGTTCACCCGGTTAAGATTGAGGGGATCCAAGGGCATGTCCTCGTAATATCCTTTCCAAATGGATGTCTTTACCGGGCCATCCGCAGCCAACAACCATTGCCAAACCATTTCAGAGCTTTTCTTATAGGCTCCTGCTTTTTCAACCGGCAGTTGAATAGGATCCTTGATCCGGATAAGCTCGTCCAACAGCCGAAGGTTTTCAATCACATGCGAAGTGTAGTCCTCCAGTATTTCACCCTTTTCGGCCCTTACTCGGAAAGGCCATGGCGAAATCAGTGTCAGATGCTTCATGTCGAGGCCCCTTGCGGAATGATGCCCCTTGCGCACATGCTTGGCCAATGTATCCGCACAGCGGATGGCGGCCTGGAGATATTTTGATTCCCCCGTAATCTGATAAAACCGCAGATAAGCCATGCCCATATCTCCGATCTTATCAACTTCCAGGGCGAAGGAACCATCGCCACGCCCCATTTTGTCGGGTGCTTTCGTTCCGTCAAACCTTGCGGACCCCTGATAGATTGCCTTTCCGGGGTTTGAACTGGCATAGGGAACGCTCGCCCACTCCCAACTCTCGGGAGTTGTGCCGTATTGAATGTGATGATCGAGTACTTTGCGAACGAGGTCAACCCACGATTGGTCACCCGAGTAGTTCCGCCAATCGATGGCCAAGCTCTGCACCATGCCGGCATTGACCACGGCGGGATTGTGCGGCCAGTCAGAACCCCGGAAGCCGCTATTCCGATCACGGTAGATCGAACAATGCGTCATGTACAGCGGAAGGCGGTTGCGGGCGTCGTTGGGACATTTTTTGAAGAATTCAACCGCGAGTTTCACTGCCTGAGCATATCCGGCGCCAGGTTGGTCCGGTTGGTAGCGAGCCAGCAGTTTTCCGCTCTTATCCAGGTTTACTTTCGCTCCGCAAAGCGTATCAACTTTGTACTGAGCTGCCGCCGATGTTGCCAACATTGCCAGCATTAGGCTGCTAATAGAAATAATTCTCATGGACCCCCATCCTTTCATCATTAGTTACATAGACCCTACGGCTCTCGACATAAATCTGCCACAAGAGGTAGGTGGTCGGACCCGACATCTGGGCCGAGCCAGCAACGCTTTGGCCGCCAGCGAAAACTGCTGAGGATATGGTCGATGCGGATGCCGAAGGAGATTCCGGCGGTGCCTTGCGGCCACTCCGAGCCACCAAAACCCCATCCTGCTGCGCTGAAGGCATTATACCATGACGACCAATAAGTGCGGTAGATCGGGCTTTCTACCGGCAGATTCAGGTCACCGACGACAATATCCGGCCAACCGTCGGCCGCAAGCTGCGAGGTGACTTCTTCCGACTCATGCCAGCGGGCGTTGATTTCCTTGGTGATCAAATCGCTCCGCGACGGCCGGATGCCCGTGTGGCGATCGAGCAAGCGGGCGATGCCAAAATGCGGGCTTTGCAGATGAACCGTGGCAAACCGCAGTTCACCTTCCGGCAATGTCACAATGCACGAGAGGAGATTTTCGCGCGGCTGACTGTGGCCCGTCCGAACGTGTGCGGTTGCCGTAACCTCCTGCAAAGGAAATCGCGAGGCGACGAGCAGTTCACCGTGGTGAAGAACGTGCCACGCGTCTGGCCATTGCACGTGGAACTCGTCCCAGCAGCCTTGCAGGGCAACGATATCGGGGTTGGATTCCCGGATCAATGCTTCGAGTCGCTCGTTATGGTCGCCACGACCTTTGGTATTGCACGTGAGTACGCGGATCGTCGGTGAACCGTGAGCGCGAAAACTTGCCCAAGGGATGCAGAAACCGGCCAGCGGGCCAATCGCCATGACCGTAGCGGCCAGCAACGGCCAAAGACTGCGTCGCCGAAAGACCAAGGCCAACGGAACGAGCAGCGGCAGCGGCAACAGGCAGAGCCAGCGGGGGCCGAAGAGTACGAGCGTGGCACCCCACCAGCGATCACCGACCCAGAACATGAATGCCCAAAGGAGGATGACCGAAAGCAAATAGCCCCAGGCAGCCCAGGCCAACGCGCGGCGGAACCAGGATCGGGGGATGGCCGGAGCCTTGCTCGCGGGTTGTCTGTTCATGCTCATCCTCACCTGCTCCCAGTCGATCTATTTCGCAAGCTCCGAAGAAGAGAGATCGCTTTCGGCGGCATTGAAGTCGCGGCGAGGTAGATGATCTGTCGCGGCTGCCAAGGCTTCGCTCTCAGGCTTTTCAGGAAATAGCCCCGAGCACGCCGCAACTGACCGTCCGTCATGCAGGCCCTCCCCGCCCAGGCATAAGCACTCGCCACGGAATCCTGAATCAAGGATTTAGGCAGCGTGATCCGGTCTCGGTCTTCCCGTAATGTTCGTTCAAAGGTCTCGACAAAATGGGTTGCCAAAAGGACTTCATAGGCCGGGGCGGTCAGCGCATCATCCATGCCGATTTTATAGCTGATCGTGACTGCGTCAGCGAAGGCGACGGGGCCGTGTTTGCAGGTCCTGAGATGAAAATCGTAGTCCTCGCCCGAACGATAGTCCTCGCGAAAGAATCCGGTTTTCATCAGGCGCTCCCGCCGAAGGAGTACGGTTGAGGTGTGGACTAGGCTTCCGAGTGCTATCTTAGGGAAGATGTCCCCGGCGTAGAGCGCGATGTCGCCCAAGGCTCCGGTCCGGACTGTACACTCCTGCGAGAAAATATCTCTCGGAGTCTTGAAATACCGGTAGGTATGATACATTTGCCGCAAATAACGCGGATGGAGAACCTGTTCATCCCCCCCCACGGCCTGCATGTCGGTCCAGATCATCCCCGCTTCGGGCACGAGTTTCAACCCAGCGAGCTGGAGCGAGAGCTTTCCTGGCAGCCACCAGTCATCCGAGTCCAGAAACGCCACAAACTCGCCTCGACATTCCCGAATACCAAGATTCCTCGCCGAGGAAACGCCCCCGTTCTCCTTGAAGAAATACCTCACTCGCGGGTCAGTTCCGTAGCGTTGCCGAATCAGCTCGCGCGTACCATCCTTGGACCCATCGTCGATGACGAGAACTTCAATCGACTCGCAATCCTGTTCCAGGGCACTGTCAATCGCACGCTGAATCGCGTACGCGCGATTGTACGTCGGGATCAATACGCTCACCAAGATTGATGTCATGGATTGATTAGTCCTTTATCCTCCGTAGAATCCGTTCTTACCCGACTGCATATTCCGATCAATGCAAAATGCAAGGACCGAAAGGTTATAGTTTTCGGGGCAAGTCCTAAGGTAATTAGTTGGTCGGTGTAGATTTAACTTTTTTTACGAACGACTTTGCAAGCTTGCGAAGAGCAATGCACCAACCAAAGATAACACCATGCAACCTGTTTCTGAAGATCATGACATCAAAAGTATCCTCGGGCTTTGGCTGCCATTGTTGGTGCCACGGCTGATTGGAAACCAAACTCACTCTTTCCGTTGAGGTTGTCCGGCATGCGGACATCAAGACATCTTCCATCAGAATCTGTCCCGGCGACATCTTTGAATAGCTCTCCTCGTACCCGATTTTTAAGACATGCTTACACCCCCTAGTCCCTATTGAAAACTGAACGGCGATTGACTGCAATCCACTTTCCAAAAGGTAGATTTCCGGTAAGAAATCAGTGTTCTTTTGATCCAGCAAGGCCGCATAGAAGCCACGTGGGGCTTTATTCAATAGAATCGCTGAAGCCGTGCCGGAGTCGCCTTTCCAGCCAGATGCCTCAATTCGCAGAAACTCTTCGTAGCTTGCACCCGAATCTTCAGCAGACCTAGCAGTCGCAACACATAAATTTGCAATTTCAGAGAGCAAACGTCGTGATTTCTTTAGTCTTCTTTGGAGTTGGTTAGAAAAGTTACTGGCTAGGTCCTGGAAAGACTTGTTTGTATCGATAGTATTACAAGGCTCCGCAGGTCGTATATGAATAGAATGGCCACGGAGTGCGCGTGAAATCAATAATGCATTGGATGAATGCATGATGCGTGGCCAGCGAATTAAATCCCAACATTCCGGAATATTTCGTAAGGTCTTCAGCAACTGCTCAGCAACCGAGGCTGGATCAACTCTCGGATCTAGCGGGAAATCCGTGATTGCTATATGAGAATGAAATGCCAAACATAGTACCTTAAGATTTCCGAAAGGTTTAAGATTTTGTTTAACTACTTCCGCTGGAATGATTGCTACTGTTTCATCCCCTGCTAAAATCTGAATAAAATAGACGCTCTCACGGTCAACTACCAGATTTGTCAAGTAGGCATAATACCACTCAAAGCGAGCCCACAAATCACAAAAACCATGGAGCGCAACCCACTGACTGCGGAGTGAGTTCAAGCCACCAATGCCCCGATGTACCCGCGTGTGCATGTTCATGATGTTCAGTCGTCAATCGCCTAGATGTGATGTATTGATCTTGTTGTGTTACTCATCCATGACTCTTTTGCTTCATTGCACCCCCTCGCATGGAGTGGCGGCTTCACATTTAGCGGTGGAGGCATCGCACCGGTTCACCAACCGCTGAGGACGGTAACATGCCCCTTGGGCCTGAAGGAAAAGTCGTTGGTGAGCAAAACCTTTTCGATCACGTGTTTCGTGCGGTTTTTGATCGCCAGGTAATGAACGCCGGCGGTCAGGGGAGTTCGGCCCCATTGGTCGTAAGTGAACCACGCTTCGTCGCCTAGGCCATCGAAGACACAAGTCCAAGTCATGCCTGGCCCATGATCCATTTTCAGATCGATATACTGACCACTCTGCTGGCTCTTTCTGAGTTTGAGCCAGACCACATAGGTGCCGTCTTGGGGAACCCGAATCGCAATTCGCTCGGAAGGTGCAAGCTCCTGGAGATCGCGTTGCAGGGGTGGCAAGACGACCTTCGCAGCCTCCGAGGGCGGCGATTCCTTTCCACCACGATCCACCCACGTGACCCGATAGTAGATCGTTTCTCCTGGCTTGAGTGCCCAATCCCAGTAGCCAACACTGTCAGGAGACGCTACTAAGGCCCCTTGGTTGATGGCAAAATCAGCTTTGCGGCCGCAGTAGAGGTTGTAATGTTTGAAGGTTGCCCCCGGCACGCGATTCCACGACAATCTTACCGTGTATGGTGTGCTGGCCGCGGCTGAAACGCCTTCAACGGCCAGTTGCCGTGGCCAGCGGATGCATGCGGACTGCTCTGGTTTGAAATCAGGATCGGTGGTCAAGGCCATACTGTCGAGGGCACTGCCGTAGCGAACACTGGTTAGCGTGACTTGCGATTTTCCAGCCGCAAGAGCAAGCCTTCCTGGAAAGCGTTTCCAGGACCAGGCAGGCGACCGCGGCAAAGTCAGCGCGACGGATCGATCGCCCTGGGAAAGCTGAAACTCCACGCCTTCGTTACCCTTGACGCGAGCCCAAATCCAGTACGGCTGGTTTGTTACACTCAAATCGAGATTGAAGGTGCCGTGACCCTCACCATCGCGCGTGCGCATCCAAAGGTAGTGAAGCCCCGTGGCCGATCCATCCAAGGCAATCCACATTTTTGCATTGCATTGCCCTTCTTCCGCCTCGACCAGGACGGTCCGTTTTTGGCCATCCGACTCCCCCGCACACGCCTCACGGCTCAGCCCGCTTTCCAATCCCGAATGTTCGACGGCGGACACCGTATAGAAAACAGGCTGCCCCGGCCGAATGGCAATCCGATCGGTATACTCGGCTGTTTCGATAGGGCGATCGGTAATTGGCACGTAACCATAACCGCTGTGTGTACTGCGATAGACGTGGTAGCCGGCGATTTCGGCGTGGTGCAAAGGGGGTTTCCAGCGAAGCCGTGTGCCGCTTGTTTCCGTCTGGACTTTTAGATCCCGCGGTGCCTCTGGCAATCGCGCCACCCCATAGTAGACGTCCACCCTGCCGAACATGTTTGAGTTGAACAAGACTTTCGTGCCATCGGGGCTGGCGTCCAGATTGTCCAAGGCCGCCGAACGTTTCAGTCCCGTGTAGCAGATTCGATAACGATTGACCACACCGTCTGCCGCAGGCTCTGTGCAAAAAGCCTGAATTTCCGACAGATAGGGCAGCGCGACGATCCGTGTCGCATAGGTCCAAGGCCGATCTTTGGGCATCCAGGCAAGATAGCCGTTGTAGTTTGCGGGGTTGTCGTAGTACTCCACGCCCGGCTTGGCGAAGAGAGGCTCCTCGGGGAGCCAAGCATTACCTTCGATGCGCGTAATATACCCATCCGCGTGTGCCCCGCGATCGATACCTACTTCACCATGATTCCAGTCGAACTGGACCGGAACCTTGGTCATGTTCGAGCCGTCATAATTGCACTGCATGAAGCCCTCTTCGCGGAAGTGACCTTCGTACCAGAACATGATCTTCTTCTGCGATGGATGGAACTGGTACGAATCATGGATCGACTCCGGAACCGAAATCTCGTGGTACTCCCTGCCGTCAGAACTGACGATCCACAGCCCTTTGCCTCCTCGGTCCAGATCCCCACGGCCCATTAGGTACTTGCCATCGAGCGAAATCTTCAAATGCCAGCACCCATGGGTCGCACGCACGATCTGCCGGGCCTTGCCGCTTTGAAAATCGAACGCCACCAACTTATTATCGCCGGTTAGCGCATAGCAGATACCCGGATCGGTTGGAGAGCAGACGTGTTGTCGGACCATGGAGTAATCACGAAATACGTTCCGCAAATGCCGGCCGTCACTGCGAACCATCATGGGGCCATGGGTTGCGGTTGAGCCTTCCCACATTCCCGGGCAACGACGAAAGACAACATACTGGCCGTCCTCGCTCCAGTTCCCGCGAAAGTAGGAGAGTTGATTCGTCCAAAGATCGTTCGTCAGTCGGACTATCGTGGCACCCGTATCCACATCGCGGAAGATGGCCCGCTCGGTCTGCCATACGCCGGTGCCTGGAACCGACTCGAGTAGTCCGTACGGTTTGACTCCGTATCGGGTGCTGAGTTCCGTTAGCCCCTGAATACTGCGTCCCCCGTCGTCCTGAACAAGCTGATACCGTCCCGATCCATCGTAAGTGCCGGCCTGCTCAACGGTCGGGGTTGAAGCTACCTCGGTGTCCGCGACGGCCAAGCTCTCTTGGTAGCTTAACGTGAAGGAGATCGCAACGAGGCAAACTGTGGTTATTGGACCCCTCATGGCACGCACTCCGAACATGATGGCGGGGCGGTCACTTCCACGGCCGGGGGCTTGGCCTTTCCCTCACGAAATCCTGTGTATTCCGCTAACCGAGCAAGGACCGAGAATGCTCCCCGTTGAGCCATCATCCGGTCTTCCCTGGATACCACACCCGTCAGGAAAATGGCCATCAACCACACCAACATTATAAGGCATTTTAAGAGAAACGGACCAAAGCCCAGTTCCAGCAGCGAACCGGCGTAGTGTGCGACCGACGACAACCCGACAAGAACGAGAATTTTCGTCCATTCGTAACGCACCGCAAAGACCCTTTGGGCAAACAGATAGGTCACCAGGGCCATCGCGGCGTATCCAAACATGGCACCATACACCGCGCCAAGAATGGCATAGCGGGGAATGAGTGCCCCGTATAGCCCAAGAATGATCACCGCGCTGATGAGTGCCGTCCAAGGCTTTAGATGTGTCTTCCGCCAGACGTAGAACACACCTTCCATGAAAGTGGATGCAAATATACAACCACTGGCCAGCAGCATGGGGGCGATCACGCTTCCTGCTTCAGAGTACGCCTCACTACTCAACAAACCGAGGGCCTCGCGGTAGAACAAGCATAGACCGGTAGCGACCAAGGCATAAACCGTGAGAATTCTCGTCAACATCCGTCCGGCGATATGCGCCGCGTCAGGCTTCGCAAAGGTCTCGTACATCCGGGCTGACCAGACCTTGAAAAGGGGCTGCCATGTGATCGTCCCTGCGACCGAGGCGATCTTACAGCCCAAGGCATATATACCCAGAGTTGCCGTCCCTGCCGTACCGACAAGAAAGAACTGGTCGCCATTGTAGAGAACAAAAAAACAAATGCCGGTCGGAATAAAAGGCAAACTAAATCGTGTGATTTCCTTGCATTTTTGCCAATCAACGGCCAAGGAACCTTTCCTCAGCTCTCGCGAAGTGAGGAGGGCACCGAAGGGAATGAACGTGATCAGCAGCGATCCATAGACACCCCAAACACCCCATCCCATCACAGCGACGAAAACAATCGCGAGTCCGACGCGGATAACGAGCATGAAGACGCTCACGATGACAAAGGCCAGCGACTCGACCCGGGCCTGCATCAACGCCAAGGGAATGACAAGAAACAACTCAGCCAGCACGGTGACGACACCGAAAACGAGAAGCCACGGGTTTTCAATTCCCAAAAGTGGAGCGAGCATCGGCGAGATGGCAATGATCGACAGGCCGGCGATCACGAAAATCGCGACCAGGAAAGTGGTAATCGTGACCGCCACCCGCTCGCGGTCGGCTTGATCGGCGGCTTGCAGGTAGAAGGCGAAGGTTGCCTGCCGGACACCGCTGGTCATCAGGCAGATGTTGACGATCTGCCCGATACGTTCGATGACCTCCATGACTCCGTAGTCGGACGGAGCGAGGTAGTGCGTGTACAGCGGCAGGAGGACGACGCTGGCGAGTTGGATCACAACCCCGCCGATGCCGTAAATTGCAGCGTCTGTCAGAAAGTGGCGATTCTGAATGTTTGTCATTGGACTATTGTCAATTCACTTCGCTAATCGTAAACCGGTGTTTTCCGCTTGGCGGGACAGGAATCGACAGGCATGGAACGAACTCGATGCAGACATTACCCTCCATTTCTCTCATAATCGTTTCTCGAAGACCATGCGCAAACAAATGCGCCGACTCATCCTTGGGCACGTATTGTACAATTAATTTATCCTTGGAGCGTTGTTGTACTTGGAAGGATTCAATGTCGTCTCGCCCGTAAAACAGGTGAGTAAAGAATTCGCCGTGAATCAATTTTCCGGATCGCGTGCGAATCAAATCGGAACTTCTTCCCAGCAGAGACTTCAAGATGGGCATGGGGCGTCCGCAAGAACACGGCACATGACACATCGTCCCAACATCTTCATTACGATAACGGATAAAGGGCATCGCCTGGTTTCCGCAGTCGGTAACGGTGATGTATCCCGGTACTCCATCCGATACCGGGTTTCCGGCTTCATCGGTGATTTCTACATATCTCCATGACGAAATCAAGTGCAGGCATCCGTTCTCAGAACATTCAGCCGCGAGGTTATTGATCTCGCGAGAACCATAGAAATTAAATACCCGACTCTGAAATACTTGTTCGATGACGCTGCGATACTCTGGGTAAAGCATCTCAGCGGAAGAACGAATCGCACGGAATCGAAGGTGACGGAAACCAGAAGATTCTGCAAACTTCGCAAAATGATAGAGAGCGGAGGCATAGCCGATCAAGTACGGCGGCTTCCAAGACTCTAACATCTTACAGAACTGGAGCATGCCGGACTCGGTCATCCGAAATGCATTTAATCCACGAGATCTGGCCCGCCAGTTGTAGAAACGTGCGCGCCAAGTCAACTCGCCAAAGTCCCGATCAGCTCCCCAAACGGATGCTTGTCGCGTACCAGGAACAATTCCCCACCAACCACAAACATAAGAATCGCAAGCAGTTGCGATTCTTTCATAGTCGCGATCCTGCCAAAAGACAACTGGCTTTCCTGTCGATCCGCCGGAAGCGTTCTTGAATCGCCGATTTTCAGATACCGCAGTATTGAAGAGGTCGTTTCGATGTTCGGTTAACTCACGTTTAGTAAGGATCGGCAACTTATGAAAACCATCAGGAAGCCTGGCAGACTCGGGGTTGAATCCAGCCTCATGGAACAATCGTCGATAGTATGGCACATTTTCACCCGCCAGTTGCAAAATGGCTCGCAAGCGGCTCATCTGGAGTTCTTGCCAGGCTTCGGGCGATAATAGAGGCTCCCGTCGAAGGGCTCGCAGGATCGTATGAAACCCCGGCTTCTCGTACCGTTTACAGACATGCCAATGCAGTCTCGCCAATAGTTCGAGCATGGTTGCTATCCTATGAAAGCCTTATGCCAAAGATCGTAGATGAGGAGGTTATACAGGAACCAGTTAGGCTTCGCCTTTGCGCGTTGAATAGTTTTCTTATCAAGGAATTCGTAATCACCAATACGGTTAATGGCGCCACGGAGAGGCCCTCCCTCTGCAATCCACTGGAAGATCGGCTGCCCAAACCCTCGCTTAGGTCGATTGACGAATGCATCCGGAACATGCCTCGCAAGCACTTTTTTTAGCACCTGCTTCGGGTTGCCTGGAACAAAGCGAGCATTCAGGTCCATGTTCGTCGCCACACGGAGAATACGGGAATCCATGAAGGGATAAATAAACTCGACGTCACTGTTTGCTGCAACTTGATTCCAATAAGAGGCTGTGTTTACGGCTTCGCCTAAGTAGCCAATTGCCAACGCTTCTTGCAGGTGCATGCCATCTTCCGGCACGCGATACCGGCTCAGAATTTCCCGTCGATATCGAAATGCTTCCACGGCAGAATGGGAACCGAAGCAGGCTGACACGAGGTCCCAGTCCGTGAACGCAGCCGTCGAATTCACCGGATGAACAAAGTCCGTAGCGTTATTCAGCCGATTTGAAAGCCGAAAACAGTACGCGGCGTACGCGTGTCCCATGCACTGCGATGCGAGCGAGCCCAACACACGTAAAGCACTAGTTGGAAATCGATTGTAAAGCTTCCTGGCGGACAGAAGAGCATCTCCCTCGCTGTTGCCAAATAGCCCGTCGGCTCCTTCGCCGCACAGCCCGGCCGCAATTCCGTTCTCCGCCATTGCTTTGGCCAACGGTCCGAAGTAGAAGGACTGCACGTGATTCGGCATCTCGCCAACGGCCGACAGCGTTTCGCTCATCTGTTGGACATCGAGCCCAGTTAGGCGCACAGCCAAATGGTTAGTATCTAATTCGCGAACTGCCGATAAAGCATACTCCTGGTCGGGGGTGGTTGCTGGGTGGTCGAGCCAGATTGCAGTGCTCCTCGGTTTCTCGCGCCCATTGCGCATGCGCCAGAGCTTGTTCCAATGGGCCTGAATGTAGGTGCTGTCAACACCGCCTGATAGAAGGCCAGCGGCCTTGGGCGCAATACTCATCAGATTGCCCACGACCTCGGCCATCGTTGCCTCGACGCGTTCGATTGACTCGCGCTCGTTGGTCTTGTGAGGCTCGTCGAGATCTGCAAACGTCTTGACCTGCTTAACTAAAAGCCGGCCGTCTTGATAGCTCACACGTTCGCCAGGCTGCAAACGCTTGATGCCCGCGAAAAGCGTATTACCGCCAGGGACAAATCGGTAGATGAAGTAGACGGGCAGCATCTCGGGGTCGGGGCGAAGCGGCATACCCGATCGCCGGGCCACGTCGGCCAGATTACTGCCGAAAACAAAACCCTCGGGAGTCTCGCAATAGTAGGTGAAAGTGCTGCCCACCAGATTACGGAACATCTCGACACGTCCATTCCTGCCGTCGAGAAGTACCAAGGTGAAACTTCCATCGTATTGCTCGGGGGTGAACTGTTTGTCCTGGAGGTAGTTGTCGAGCACGCGAGCCAGAAGTTCTTGCGCGTTGGGGTTGGTCAACCCCGCTGCCCCACCGACTGCGTAGCCTCGTAGAAGGACGGCACACTCATTCCGGATTAGTACTTCAATTCCATCTCCACAAGAGAGAAACTGACGCGAAGCGCATTCGGCAACCGCCGACCAAGACAAGACGGATGGCTCCTTTTCGGCGTCCATCGAGGACGGCCATGCCGAATTCGGCTTACCGATCGTTCCTAAATAGGCAAATCGTTTCATAATCGCACCTTCAGGCATCTAACCTCGGAACCGTGAAATATCTGCGTCATTGCGCGCTGCCGCGACACCACGATTGGACTGAGTGACAAATCGGAGCCGTGCATCCTGAAGCCTATGAAGAAGCAAAAGGGTATCATCAGTACTACCGTCATCGACGACAATGATTTGCAAGGTGCCATAGGTTTGTGCAAAAACGCTCCTGATGCAGTCCTCAATCCACCTCGCCCCGTTATATGCCGGAATCACGACGGTGACTAAGCTCGCCTGATCGAATCTGTTCGGTTGAGCACTGCCAACCATCATTTTCATGTCATCCCGACTCATTTCTTTCGAGAAATCACTATTGGCGATATCGGCTCTAATAAGACTAAAATGGCATTCCTCGATCTTTTCCGATAGAGATCATGGATCTCAGTTGAACATGGCCAGAGGCGGCGCAATGCAAGCAGCCGATCATTCAGCCACCGTGGGAGCCACTTGGCACGCTTCCTCAGTACAATTGTTATAGTGGTAGTTGAGGAACCGCAGGGCCAGTGCCGCAAACGCCGCGTACCAAATCCAGTTGTAGCGATACAGATTATGACCGCCCAACCCGAAGAAAAGCAACTGCAGTAATGCGATGGCCGTCGCCACAATCACTCGGTAGCAGAACACCGCGTCGTGAGACGGTGGAATGGCGAGGTAGACACGCCGTGCTTCAAAGTAATTCATCAGGTAGCAAAGAATCATCGTGACCAGCGAGATCACCCCGAAAGTCCCCAATTCGGACATCGTTTGAGCGTACAAATTATGCGGTTGCATTCCCGTTTCATTGGCAATGCGAAAGCAACCCGGGCCGATGCCAAAGATCGGGTTGTTTTTCCAAATATCAACCGCCTGCCAAAAGAAGATCTGGCGGTCCTCGGCGGATGCTTGTGCATTCCGTGGCCCCACGGAAGGATCGATAAGCGTCATATAACGGTTCTGGAGGCTCACGGAGAGACTGAACCAAATGAGCGGTGCCCCGAGGAACACGAGTAGCGTCAAACGCCATCGGTATCGGCTTAGCAGTGCCGCTGAGCCTGCGAGCAGCACGATACAGGCAAAGCCGGTGCGCGAGCCGGTTAGAAGCACGCACAGGCAGGCCAAGGCGACCGCGACAGCCAGCGCGAGGTAATGCCATTTCTTTCGCACAAGAGCCAATGCGGGCAGCAGCATTGGAATGCCATAGTTCACCGACCCGGCAAAGCTGTTCGGATCCGAATTGTCCACGCCATTCATCCGCCAGATGCCCATCCGGGATTCGCCTCGGCCGCACAAATACTCACGAAACGAATGCAGTTCGAGCAGGCCCATGATCACGATGAAGGCAACGATCAGGATGCGGAGTTCACGTTCCTCGCGGACGGACGACATGACAAGAAAGTAGAATACCAGGATCTTGAACCAGTTCTGTACGGCTTGACTATTGAAGTCGGTGTACCGGCTAAAAAACGTGGCCAAAGTGATGGCAGACGCCAGGAAACCAATTCCCCACGTAATGCGATTCCTGGTCCAACTCTTCGGCACGCACAAGGCCCAATAGATTAATGTCGCCAGCACATAGACCCGCTCGATGTGCAGAGCGCCCAGCCACGGCCAAATTTCAAAAGGCCGATGGATAAAGAGCCACATGTAACCGACGAGGAGATAGATCATGCGTGGCTAGTCAAGTGAATCGGCATAACACGAAACATATACTGCCCTAGGACCGCAAACATCGACGCACCAATCTCTTCAGTCGCGGTACGAGGCCATGGCGGATTAGATGGCTCGCCAGCATCGCGGACTTGCGGCGGAACACGTGAAAGTTCACCGTGCAACGCCGACACGTTGCATAGAGGTCTTTGTAGCTTTCGCCGCCGCGCAGGAAATCGAATTCCTTCACGCCGTCGGCAAGGAGTCGCTGGAAGATCAATTGAAACAGTACGGCACCGGGACTATACTCTTGAGCACTGCTGTCGAAGCCGTTCTGAAATGCGTAATATTTCTCTCGATACAGATAGCCATATTGGAATGCAACGGGCTTTCCATCAAATCTCAGGAGGTAGAGTTGGGCCACGCCGCAGGGAAGGAGCGATTCGATCGCCTCACGGTGGAAGCCCGCATACCGCGGGTTGTCGAACGGGCTCCGGTCACCATGGTGGGCGCGGGACGAGCGATTCAACTCCACGATCCGCGGAAAGACATCATGAAAGCGGTCCACGCTGTCGAGTAAATCCAACTCGACGCGAAATGCCCCCTCTGCTTTCCGCAGTTTCTTGCGCTCGCGCTTTCGGCCATGATGGCCCAACTGCTCCAAAAAGGATTCGTAGCTGTCGGGCAAATCCAAGTAGGGGCAATCCACACCCGGCAATCGCAGCATGGGACGTTCTTTGGCCAATGCCTCGGCAAGCGTCCGCGTGGCCGCATCGTCCGGGGGAATGTCGGGAAACTCGATGCCATCCCACGCAGGAGAGGATGTCAGCGACGCCGACAATTGGCGAACGATGGCCTCCGTATGATCGCGATGAACGATGGGACCGAGGTACTCCGGAAAGGTCGGACCGCCCGCGCCGATCAAAGTGAGTTTCCTCGAACGCAGGGAGAACCGCCCGCCCCCACTCGCCTGGTAAAGCGGAAGCACGCCCACCAGATCTGGACCAGAGAATACTTGAATGACGTGGAGTTTACGGCCTTCGCCGAACCATTTCCACCAAGTGCTCAACCATTCATGCCGGCGGAATACACAAGGATACGCCGAGGCATCCAGCAGTTCGTTCCAGGCTGAGCGAGCGAGGGGGAGTTGGGAAAACTCGTCGCATATTTGCACCGTCAGAGGCGTGGTTGGGATGGCTATTGTCATGTTGTTTTCAGGCCTCAAGCGGGTCATGGGGTGGAAGCACTTCCGGCGCGTGGCCGACAAGTTGACCGTACAGGGCCACGTATTTTGTCAGGACGTTCCTCTGCGAGAACAGTCCTATTATTCGTAGTCTTGCCCTCTCGCCCATGGTTCGGCGAAGATCCTCATCGGCAAGGAGTTGGGAAATTCGTTTCGCCATGGCTTGCGGGTCGCGGGAGCGAACAAGAAAACCTGTTTGCCCATCCTCGACCACCTCGCGCGTGCCGCCAACATCGGTCGCCACGGTAGCAATACCGGCGACCGCGTATTCGATGACGGCATTCGACATCGCTTCCGAGTAGCTGGAGAGCACGGCCACATCAAACAGAGGCACGATACAAAGCGGGTTGGGTAGGGAGCCGAGCCACGTAAATTGTCGCTCGATGCCTAATTCACGGACAAGCTGCACCATCTGGGCCTTGTAGTCAGGCACACCGGCACCGATAATCAGGAAGCGGGTACGCGGGTGATCGTCGAGTACCAGGCGAGCGGCGAGGAGGAAGGTGGCGTAGTCCTTGACCGGGCGCACCGTTGCGACGATACCCACCACCTGCTCGTCTTCGGCAATACCCAGCGAGTCGCGGGGTGGAATGTTGGCCAATCCTTCCTTCAACCGCTCCGTGGGCGCGGGATTCGGGATCACGGTTACGCGCTGCCGGCCGATCCATTCCACCTTGGCGGCAAACTCGCGGGCCGCCTCGCAGTTGGCGGCGTACCTGGCCCCCAGCAGGCCGACGAAGCGGGCCAGCCAGCGGCTCCGCCAGGTGTGCCAGTAGCCAATGTTGCGGCGGACGCCGAGTACCTTGCCGCGCCCGGCCAGTTTGACCGCCAAGCAGGCATAGAATTCGGCGGTAAGGCCGAAGGCGTGGACCACATCGATCTCGTTCGTCTTGATGAACGCGGCTAGGTCACGAAGACGGGCCAGTACCCCGCGCAAACCGTAAGAGAAGCCGTTGAGCATGACGGGGCGGATGAGGAAATCTTCGGGCCGAATGCACTCCAGACGCGTCAGCACGCAGAAGTGCAGTTCGATGAGGTCGCGGGGCAGTTCGCGCTGTAGAAACAACAGGTGTTGTTCCGTGCCGCCTTCAGCCGAGCAGATGCAATCGGCCAAGAGGAGTACTTTCGTTTTCCTTCGCTGACTAAGCATGTCCGCTAAGGTCGCGATCGCCGACGCCTCCCCCGATGGGCGAGTCGCGATGTTCTCAAAATGTCCGCTCGTCTCGGGCTCCATCACAGCCAGCCTCCCGCAAAGGGCGAACCATAAAACCCCGCATCCACCCTGGGAATACGCATCCGATCGTCTCTCCTGGAAAAACCGGTGGCTGCCGTCGTACATGCGATGGCGTATCCGGTCGCACGAGCAATATCGATAACCTCGTGTGAGTACTGTCCATTTGGGTAGGAAAGTGCATTGATCGTGTAACCGAGGAGGTTCTCCAAACAAGCCCTGCTCTCGGCTAGCTCCCGCTTGATCGTGGAGTGGCATTCCCACGGCAAAATTGAATGGGTGACGGTATGCGATCCAAAGGTGATCCCTGCTTGGGCCATCTCGCAGATTTCGTCTGTACTTAAAAAGCAGCGGGGCTGCTCGGGGAGCAACGCGGCACAACCCGCATCACACAAAAGTTCCTCGCGCTGGCTCGATGTGAGTTTTTTCCAGCGGTTCGTGGTATGGCGAAAGTACTTTGGTGTCAGCGGGGTGTTGCTCTCCACTTGAAGGACTGCCCTAAGTGCCTGTGCCACTTGGCCATGAGGATCCTCGCCAGCACAACAAAAAGCCCGGCCCAGGATTTGTTGCCAGAACGGCTGGGAATTACCGATCTTGCCAGTGGTGACGAAAATGGTTGCGGGAATATCCAACTCGCGGAGAACGGGGAACGCCACATCGTAGTTGTCTCGCCAACCGTCGTCGAAGGTGATTGCGGCACAAGGGCCCTTTCCGGCGTAGCCGCAAAGCTCTTGCAGGGGAAGTACGGTAAACCGCTCGCTTACGTCCTCGATCACCTTGCGGAAGTAATCGACCGACATACTGGGACAACTATCGAACAGATCGGCAGACTGGCTAACGGAGTACACGCGATGGAATCCAAGGATCAAGTGCCGACGACCGGTGACAGCCCGCCACAACTCGCGGAAACCGGAATGTAGGCCGCAATAGACCAATCCTTGGTGAGCCTTCTTGGCAAAAGATGTGGCGGAGAATTTTTCGTGAAGGGCTGACATCAGGGTTTTCTGGCGGTTTGTTCGACGTGGATTGATGCCTGCATGACGGGGAGGCTTAAAAGGTTGGCTTATAACCAACGATTATGTGGGTGTGTTACGGCCTAGGCCGCGCTTGATGGCTCGCAAGGAAGATCGCAACGCATGATGACAGCCGCACTTGAACCGATTGGCCAAGGTTCCTCGCATCAGTATGGCGGTGGCTTCCTCGGTGCGGTCGGTACCAAAGTGTGCTTTATAGTCAAGGTGATCGCGGCCGAAACTGAATGTTTCCGGGGGAATGTGATTGGTGAGATCCTCAATAATAAGCAAGAGAATGACCTTTCCGGGAGAATATTCGTTGAAGTCCGGATCGTGTGCGATTGTGATGAGGTGAAAGACGTCCCGGAGCTGATGGCCAACCGCATAGGCACAGTAGGTGTCTCCGCATCGCAAAAGGTACGATCGTAGGATTCCTCTTCGCGCCAAGTCTTCAAAGTGGGGCTTGTCACCCTCAAGGCGAGAGGAAAGGCGACGCTTGCCTTTCCAGGAGCGATCGAACAGCGGTTTCGCTATATCGAGAAAGTGGTCGACTTGCTCCGTGTTTTCGATGCGTTCGAGTTGCATATTTCCCCCGCCGCGTTGCTGAAGGAGTTTCATCTCTCGCCGAAGCGCGTATCGCCGCTTGGAAGAGAATTTCTTCAAGTATTCCTCGAACGCGGCTGGCATCCTGATGATGTGAAATGGCCGCGAGTTTTCTCCCGAGTAGAGGAACCAGCTCTTTTCGCTCCGTGAGTTGGCCGGTTCAGAGTACCGCCAACACCAACTCTCCTTGAACACGCTCGGCATGCAGATGCTGTTGCAATCGGAAAACGAGTCCCAGATCGACCTGAACAGTTGGTGATATGCACTCTCATCGTCGGGCAAGAGCGGATGACTGCCCAAGAGGAAAACGGTGTCAAAACGCATCTGCCATAGCTTGCGGCTTCCTAACCTGAAAGAGATCGATAGCTGACCAATCTGTACCGGAACAACGCCCACGACCTTGTCCGTGCTGTTCCGAACCACTCCCAGTGATCGCTGCGGACCGCCCTGTACGGAACCGAGATGGCTCCACCACTCCGGCGACTGATAGAGACGATAGAGATTGGTGCTATGGCTAAGCAGATCCTCCCACGCCGCAAGAATGCTTGGCGATTGTTCGACCTCGGCTGGGGTCAGAAAGGACACCGAGTAGTGCGGCACGAGCGACAACTCCTTGAAAGCGCAGATTGAAGTTCTCATATTGTGTATATTATGTGGGTGTGTTACGGCCTAGACCGCGTTTGATGGCTCGCACGGAAGATCGGAACGTCTGATGGCAGCCGCACTTGAACCGATTGGCCAAGGTTCTTCTCATCAGCACGATGGTGGCATCCTCGGCGTGATCGGTGCCGAGCTGTACTTTATAATCCTGGTTACCGAAGCCGAAACTAAACTTTTCCGGGGGAGTGTGATTGGTGAGATCCTCAATGACGAGCAATTGCATGACCTTCCCGGGAGAGTATTCGTTGAAAGCCGAATCATGTGCGTTTTCAATGCCGTGATAGACGTCGCGGAACTGATAGCCAATCACATAGGCACAGTAGCTGTCTCCGCATCGCAAAAGGTATGCACGGAGGATTCCTCTTCGCGCCAAGTCCTCGAAGTGGGGCTTGCCACCCTCCAGGCAAGTTGGAAGAATTCCAGCTTTCCATGAACGATCGAACAACGGGCGTGCGATAGCTAGGAACCGGTCGATTTGCTCCACGTTTTCGATACGCTCCAGTTGCAGATCTCCGGCACCGCGTTGCTCTAAGATTTTCATCTCTCGCCGAAGCGCGTGTCGCCGCTTGGAAGAAAACTTCTTCATGTATTCTTCAAACGTGGCCGGAACTCTGACGATGTGAAATAGCCGCGGGTTTTCTCCCGAGTAGAGGAACCAGTTCTTTTCGTTCTGCGAGTTGGCCGCTTCAAAGTACCGACAACACCAACTCTCTCGGATCACGTTGAACATACGAATGCTCCTGCAATCGGAGAAAAAATCGCAGATCGACCTGAACAGTTGGCGATATGCGTTCTCGTCGTCAGGCAAGAGCGGATGACTGCCCAGGAGGTCAATGGTCCTAAAGCGCATCCGCCCGAGGTTGCGGCTTCCTAACCAAAAGGAGATCGCGTGATGACCAATTTGCAGAGGGACAACGCCCACGACCGCGTCCTTGCCATCCCGAACCACTCCCAGGGAACGCTGTAAACCACTATGAACGGAGCCTTGATGGTTCCACCACTCCGGCGACTGATAGAGGCGATAGAGATTGGTACTCTGGCCGAGCAGATCCTGCCATGCCGCAAGAACGGCTGGCGACTGTCCGACCTCGGCTGGAGTCAGAAAGGATACCGAGTACCGCGGCATGGGCGACGAATCCTCGAACTCACCTGCTGAAATTGACGCATTATCCATGAAATATGCCTCTGACCTTTTCGTGAAGACTTGACATCAGGGCGTACCGGCGGATGATTCGACGTGGAATGCCGCCGCCAGCGCGGCGGGGGATTTTCCCAGCAGCGTGGCAAATAGGTTTTCGTATAGCCGCGATTGGGCGGTGAAGGAGAATCGGTCTTCAACGTCGGCACGGCCCTGTCGGCGGAATGTCGCGCGGGACAGATCGTCAGCCAGCAGGCGGGCGATCCGCTCGGCCAGCGCAGCGGCGTCACGGGGCGGGACAAGCCAACCGGTCCGGCCGTCTTCAATCACCTCGGGCGTACCGCCAACGGACGTGGCCACGACAGATACGCCAGCCGCCTGGGCCTCCAAAATCACGTTCGGCAGACCCTCGGTGAACGACGACTGCACAAAGAGATCGAGGTGCGGAAGGTAACAGTCAAGGTCTGGGCGGAAACCGGCCAGGATGAAGCGGTTCTTCAGACCGTGGGCGGCGATCTGACGGGCCAGGGCGTCTCGCAAGGGGCCGTCGCCGAAGAGGATGAAGCCGATGCGGCCGCCCTCACCCCCTCTCCCGGAAAGGGAGAGGGGAGAGTCGAGTATTTGGGCGGCGGCGATCAAGATATCAAAACCTTTTTCGGGGCTGAGGCGGCCGGCGGCACCGACGATCCGTGCGGGCGGCTCGGGAAACATGCGGCAGAGAAGATCGCGATAGGCAGGATCGGGGGTGGCAAAACGCTCGGGACGGATGGCATTGTGGATCACCGTAATCTGCTGCTGGCGCACGCCCGAACGACGGACCTTTTCCGCCTGGGCCGCAGACACACAGACGACCTTGTCCATCCAACGCAAAACGCGGCGGTCAAGGACTTCGTAGAGGCGGATGCGAAAGCACTCGCCAGTCCAGCCTCGGGAGACGGCAATCACGGGGATGCCGATCCGCCTCGCGGCCAGTAAGCCCAGGAGGTTGGCTTTATAACCGTGGCAGCAAAGGACGTTGGTACCGAGGCGGCGGAGCACGTCGATCAATTCCTTTCGTGCGGCCAGGAGGTGGGGCGTATCATGGCGCAGGGCGACGCCCTCGAAGCTGGCGAGGCGAACCTCGTCGAGAAACGCCTCGCACAGCCCAGTTTCCCGGAAGGAAACAAAGGACGTGCGGAACGTGGACGGCAGGCTTTGAGCCAGCCCCAGCATTTGCCGCTCGGGTCCGCCGAAAAAACGGGAGGAAGTGAGATGGGTAACCAAACTTGTTTGCTCTGTCGCCAAGTGGCACGTTATCCAATCACAGCTCAACGAAGGTTCGCTCATGCCGGCAATGCCGCAATCATTCTATCCACCACGGCGGCCCACGTATGCCCCTGAACACGCTCCCGCCCCGCCTTGCCGTAAGCCTTGAGTTGCATCGGGTTCATCAGCATTTCCACCAATACATCGGCAAGTTCTTCCCATTGGCCACAGTCAACCAATTCCCCGGTCACTCCTTTTGTGACAATTTCCGGCAATGCCCATGCGTTGCTAACAACGCAAGGAATGCCGTAAGACATAGCTTCCATGGGCGCGATTCCGAAAGGCTCAAAGATCGATGGCATCACGAAAATAGTGGCGCACCTAAATAGTTCATTGAGGGTTTTGGCTTCGGCAGGCTCGCCTTTTCTGAGAAACCCATGCCATACGACGCCGGGGGCCGTGGAATCGCTGATTGGCTTCGGTGGTCCGACGATATGGAGCGTTGCGTGCGGGATCCGTTGGCGAAGGACGGAAAAAGCCCGCAACAAATCGGGGCCACCCTTTCGGTCGAAGTCCGCGCCGATGAATAACAGCACTCCGTTGTCGTAGACTTTTCCTTCATCCAGGCTCGGTAGTTCTTCCAAATTGCATCCCGCTCCAATGTGTACGACCCGTTGAGGATTCACTCCAAAGTCGTCGATAAACGATTGGCGGAGATACTCGCTCATCGTAAAGATCATGTCGAGGCTCGAGTACACGTCTTTCTCGTAGGCAAAAATGCGATCGATACTCCGTCGCGATATGCCCGAGGGAAAATAGGGGCTCTTCAGCGAAGTCGCGAAGTTTCCATCCGAGTACATAAAGCACTTGCTCCTGCGCCGGACGATGGAGGGCACGTCGTACATTGCACCGATCTGCAGGAAATCCGAGTCAAAATCCTCTTGGTTGAGCCGTTTTGCAATCTGGCCCGTGAGCGATCGCCTGTAGCGCACGTCCATATAGAACTTCCTTCGCCATTTAACTCGATCTCGAGAGAAGTTCAAGAGTGCGCAGCCATACTTCATGAAGCATGGTGCTTCGACGCCGAAAGCACGGCGTAAATGTCCACGCTGGTCACATTCGCGGAAAAAGAATCGGCTCGATCCCGACCATGTCCACGGGTCAAAGGGATCCACGCCAATTGCCCCACTTCCGGTAATACCAACAAGTTGCCGCATGATAAGCCCTTGTCCAAAGACAACTCCACTATTTATCCTGCCCTAAAAAATCCGCCTCCCGGCTCCACCAACAAACCTCACCCTACTCATCGATTTTCACCTACAAATTCCGTCGAAGAGCCTTCATATTAAAGGACAGTGATGGCAGGGAGTTTCTGGTTTAACAGAATTGTCTTGTGTTTTGAAGAGCAAGCGGGCTGAACAATACTCTTGACCATTCCATGTATCGACAACGTTACTTAAACAATTTGTTTTAATATATGAATTACGTTTTTTTGCAGTATGACAACAAGGAAACATATCACCGTTCCATTGAAATGCCGCAGCAAACCACAGCCACGGACAACGTTTCATAAGCTTAGCTCTTTCCTTAACTCTTGAAGCTGCAAGGTTTGCATCATCAGCACGCCGAGCCCAATCTACAAGTGTGGTAAAATAATCCACTCCTATTTGAGTTGCGTATTTCCTTGCGAATTCAATTTCTTTCATATTATCGGCAGTTTTAATATATTGCCACTCAATCGCCGGGTATTTCTTACCGGATTCTCTCCTAACTCTGCATAACGTATCTAGTCCTTTTTTTGCTTTACCAAAATCCCCACCCAAACGTACAGCCTCATAGGTCTCTGCACTCATGCCATCCAACGCGACAATAATTCTGGTTAGTCCAGCATCTATCAAGCTACGTGCAATGTTTTCATCCATGAAATGCAAGTTAGTGCTCACAACTGAGGCTATGTTTCTCTTTGAAGCCAATTTAATCATTTCGGCAAGATGTTTATTAAGTAATGGCTCACCCCAGAGATAAAACGATATCTCAACAAGATACTTTCCAGTTTGATCTAATATTGCCTTAAAGGTATCTAAAGTCATAAACCCAGGTGCCAAATCTACAAGACCGGAAGGATTTCCTTGTCTGCAACCAAGGCATTTTAAGTTACAAACACTCGACGGCTCAATTTTCAGAAATGCAGGTTTGCCCCATGCGTAAGGACTTTTTAGCATGTAAGCCATAGCACATAAAACAAGGTTGACTCCTCTAACTAGGCCTATTCGCGGTAAACATATCGACAGGTGTCGCTTTAATTTATCAAGCCCTGAATAGTTGATTGTTATTGTCTTCATAATAGTCTAAAAACTCGACATGGTACTAGAGACGCTTGTTCCGACTCATGGGCCGATTGTGGCCGGTTTCAAACCCTGCAAGGAAGCAAGGCCGCGTTGCAGGTCGATTTTCCTTTTGGCCGCCACCGGTAGGAAGGCATCGAGCAATTGCAGAACGCATGGATTGTCATCGTGCAGGAGCACGATATCTCCAGCAACGACGAGATTCCCCAATCGTTCTCCCAGCAGGGATGCTTCCTCCGCGCGGCGGCAGCGCCAATCCTCCAAGTCCACGGACCAGGTTACGATCCGCATCCCCTCAATCCAGGGAGCAACAAGGGTCGTAGGAGAGAGAATACCAAGGGGCGGACGAAACAGCCGCGGTTCAAAACCACACTGTTCACGAATCGCTTGCTGACACTCCCGCAGATCCCGGCGATACTCCCTGAAACCCGATTGCCGGCCATTGTCATGCCGGAAAGTGTGATTGCCGAGCGTGTGGCCTCGATCGAGAATTTCTCGGAGCAACCGGGGTGCTTGCTGAATGCAACGGCCAACAACAAAGAATACGGCGCGTACTCCGTATTGATCGAGTCGATCAAGAACTGCTGGCGTAATCTCCGGGTGAGGGCCATCATCGAAGGTGAGCAGTATACTTTGATCCGCTGCCGGCGGCAGTTTGCGGATGACGAATCGCGACGGTATCCAGGATTTCAGTATACCCTTAAAACTCATTGGAGACGCGGCTTGCAGCCAATTCCCGTGGGGTTCAAGAGCGAGGTGTTCGTGTCCAGGACACGGTTTTAGACGAGCAAAGCACCACGAGCGCCATGACCACGTAGCGAACAACAAGTGGAGGCAGACGAAACAGCATGGCGATGCGGTGCGGTGTCAGACCAAGTAGCACCGCGCCGGTCAGTCCATAAAACACGTAACCTGTTGCAACCATGGACGTAGTGATCAATAGCGGGATCGCCATGTGACTGTACGCGGTATCCAATAGCGCACAACAGGCGATCAAAGTCAGCAACAACTGAAGCAGGACGAGAGGACGGCTCAAGACAAAGGACGTGAACCCTGCGTCCACCAGCAATCCATGCCGCTTTGACAGGCCCTCGAGAACAAGCCCCACCCCTTGGACGCAAGCCAAGTGCCAGCCTCCCCCAATCCAGCGAGTTCGTTGCACGGCAAGTTGGACGCGATCGGCTGGCGAGTCCGATAGAACACTGCACTCCGACACAAACGCGACACCTACTCCCCCCCGGAATAGCCGGTAGCTGTATTCGGCATCCTCAACCGCGGATCGGGCTTTCCAAGGATACCGAGATAAGATACTGCGGTGAAGAACCATGCCCGTGCCACGCAAATTGACCGCCAGACCGAGAGTAGATTTTGGGGAATAGAACCAGTCGTTCTCCAGCTTGTTCGCGATGGCCAGCAAGTAGCTTGTGGCGTTGTGGTCTGGGTTGCCAACCACGTTGTTCATTTGCAGGGCTTGCAAGCCTTTTTGTAAATAGGCATCGAGTACCTGAAGCGAATTCGCATCGAGCGTGCAGTCGGCATCCAGCACGACAATTGCGTCGTGCCCAGCAGCCAAGACCTGCGGCAACGCCCACTCCAAGGCAAACCCTTTGCCGAGATTGTGTTCGTCCTGCCGGACCAGGCAAGCGGCACCGAATTGCCGTGCCACGTCTGCCGTGCGATCGGTGCAGTTGTCGGCAATGACATACACAGCGAGCTTCTCTTGGGAGTAGTCGAGCGCGGCGCAGGAATCGAGCGTCCGTTGGATCGTCGTCTCTTCGTCGTGGGCCGGAATAACGATGGCGAATGTATGGGTGGGCGCAATGTTGCGAGAGAGGCTTTTGCCGCGGCAGAAGAAAGCAACGGCCATTAGGCCCAGGTGGTATAGGCAAACGAAAACCGCCACCGCCACCGATGCGATGCAAAAAACCAGAAGTGATAAACTGAGAAGATTCACGATCGGATGTTTTCTGCCACGGCCGTCATGCGTTTGGCTGGCCGGAGCAACTCCCAGAGCAGCCCCACCCCCGAACCTACATGCACCGTCGCAAAGACCAGCGGCAGCCAGAAAATCAAGCGGTAGTCCTTGGCATGGCTGGCGACGGCGATCGATCCGGCCAGAAGGATCGTCGCGTAGAGCAAAAGCACGGAAAAATAGACCGTTGCCAGCGGCATCCAGGCCAAACCGGCGAACGGGCCTAACAGCACGCCAGCCACAAATAGTCCCGGCAACATGCTGCCAAGCGAAAACGTGTCGGGGTGCTTCCGCAAGAGCCGCACGCGGCCGCGGCCGTAGCGGACAAGTTGCCGAAAAAGGCCGCCCAGCGTACCCCGTGGGGCATAGTGGACGGCAGCATCGGGCGTGAAGAAACAAGTTAGCCCGGCACGGTCGATGCGATGATTCATTTCCACGTCTTCGCAGGCATCAAATGCCTCGTCGAAAACCCCAACCAGATCGAAGACCTTGCGGCGGTAGGCCACGGCCACGCTCTTCGCCGGAACGAATTGCTCTTCGGACGAGTAGATGAACGAATCCGGGTGGTGCCCCAGGCGGGAGGAGCGGGCTGCGGCGATGGCCCGCTGTAGCGTGGTGGCACCGGCTATGTCGAGCGGTTGTGGCCGACCAACACAGTCAGCCCCGCTACGTTCAAAGGCGGCAGCCAAGCGGCAGAGATGCTGCTGGTCCTTCAACTCACAATGTCCGTCAACCACCAAAACCACTTCACCCCGGGCATTGCGAATACCGATGTTCCGCGCCGCGCTCGACAAACGTCGTGGGTTCGGGAAGAGCCGCAGATTGGTGTGATTTTTCGCCATGCGCGAGACGATTTCCGGAGTGCCGTCGCTCGACTCCCCGTCGATGACGAGGATCTCGAACCGGGAGGGATCGTAGTCCTGGGCGAGCAGGCACGCCAGAGTCCGTCCGATGAATGGAGCTTCGTTACGTACCGGTACCACGACGCTGATCGAGAGCGGGGAAGTGACCGCCGGCGAAGTGGAAACTTCGCGGGTGGTGGAGGTGGGCGTGGAGGTGGGCGTGGAGGTGGGCGTGGAGGTGGAGATGGGGATGGAGATGGAGATGGAGATGGGGATGGGGATGGAGATGGAGTCGATCAAATTGAATTAAAACCAGCGAATCAAAAATAGTGGGCGTGTTTCACTCGTCCCCATACGAACCAACTTAAGCTCGGAATTCCAAAGGGATTCTGTCCCTTAGCCCAGGGTTGCCGCGTAGCGACTACCTGGGAACAGGAATAAACGAGGCCCTACCCCAATGGGGTTATGTCCCCAGGACGGCACGAATGATTGGATCGCAGAGAAATGGCCGACTCCAAGAATGGGACACAACGCCGTTGGCGTAGGAAAGGTTTCATGGATACCGTTTCCCAGGGTAGCTGCTGCGCGGCAACCCTGGGCTAGGGGACATAACGCCGTTGGCGTAGGGAATGAATGGGCACGAGTTTCCAGCTTCGAGGCACCGGACACATTGTAGGGTGGAACGGGTAAAATCCTTAAGTTGGATCGTATAGGGGCTCGTTTCACTCTCCCCACCCTACGGCTGTAAACACACACAAAACCGGAAGACCCTAAATATTCCGGACCGAGCGGATGACTTCGGCGACGGGAGCGAAACGGAATTGTTGGAACAGCGTTGAAAGTTTGGCTTCCGTACCCGATAAATTGACGTAGTGTCGAAATCGCGACAACCGCGACTTGACGGCGATCCGCGGTTGGCCTGGATCGACTTCCCATGGATGCATGTAGAACATGAAGGGCCGCTGGTCCAATCGATGGATACGGCGAAGCAGGGCCGTCGTCCAACGTAGCGGGTAGAGACGAAAGTAACCGCCGCCGCCCACCGGGAGTCGCATCCCACCGATGCAAGCAACCGATGGTGGAAACTCCCACAACGGGCCGGCGGGCGTATCGATGCGATGAATGTCCAACGGGGCGTCGGGGATGCCGTAACGGTCGTGATGGATCGGAAAGACGCTGGAATCGACATCAAAGCCCTCTTCAACGAGGATTTCCCTGGCCCACAACGAACGCCGCGTGATTGAGAAACTGGGGGCTCGATAGGTTGTGACACGGTGGCCGACGATCTCTTGCAGGACATCACGACCGAGGCGGATATCTTCGCGGAACTTGTTGGGTGATTGATCGTAGACAATGCGATGCCAGAAACCATGGGAGGCAATTTCGTGGCCGGCGGCCTCAATCTCGCGGACCAGCGCGGGATGCCGCTTGGCAGTCCAGCCGAGAACAAAGAACGTCGCCTTGACGGCATGTTCAGCGAGCAAGGCGAGCAATCGCTTCGTATTGGCAACGACCCGACTGGGAAAGTCGCCCCACTGGTTGCGCGCAATCGTCGCTTCAAAGGCAGACACCTGGAAGTGTTCCTCGACGTCGATCGTAAATGCGTTGACAAATTCCACGTTATGATGGGCTTAGTACCGGCGAATTAATGTGTCGTTTTTCGCGTACGCGCCGAGCATGGGCGGACGGCACACGGAGTGTGCCTGCTAAAATCGTAAATGCGTTGACAAATTCCACGTTATGATGGGCTTAGTACCGGCGAATCAATGTGTCGTTTTTCGCGTACACGCCGAGCATGGGCGGACGGCACACGGAGTGTGCCTGCTACTCGATTCGCCGGTCCTTACCGGGGCTTATGGGAAGTCACAGGTTGGAAATCTTTGCGCGGCGCACCGTTGGACATTGAGGCTTGGGCTGCTTGCAGCAAGATCGTTCCCGGCGTGGCTTCCTCCGGCCCCGAGCAGGCTTCGCCCGAGGCATTGATTGCGGCCAGCGGTTCGGGCCGCTGTAAATCGAGAATCCATACCAGAAAGCCCTCTGGCACTTTGAAAACTCTTAATGCGGTGCAAAGCAGCAGTCGGACGTCGAGCCACAAGTTGCCGTGTCCGATATAGTCCAGGTCGAGAGCGACCTTGCGGCGGACGCTCATCAGGTCGGAGTCCGGAGGAAGATTGATTTGGGCCAGGCCGGTGATGCCCGGCCGGACGAGGAGTCGATCACGATAACGCGGGACGGTCTCAGACAGGACGCGGACGAATTCAGGCCGCTCCGGTCTAGGCCCGACGAACGACATCTCGCCGCGGAGTACATTGAAGAGTTGCGGCAACTCATCAAGGTGCAGCTTCCGCAGGAGGACTCCCAGAAAAGTCACGCGGGGATCGCCGGACTGTGTCCAGACAGGCCCGCTAGCGGCCTCGGCGTTGACTCGCATGGTACGAATCTTATAAATCATGAAGCGGCGACCATGCTTGCCGACGCGAATTTGTTGATAGATTCCCGGACCCCGGGAAGTCATACAGACCAGCAGTACCAGGATGGCAATCATAATACTGACAGGGATCAGAAGCAAACAAGCGATGGCTAGGTCAAGGGCGACCTTCCAACGAAAATAGTCTGCGCGTTGAATAACGTGAGTGTCTACCGATTTGCTGGCCTCACCGCGCCGGTAATGCTGGTTTTGGGTTGTAATACTGCTCGTCAGTGCCATGGCGACCTCCTTATCAGGATGCATTCTTAATAACACTCAATTTATTGCTTCTCTTATCATCCACTTTTCCCCTAACGCTCAACCTCGCTACGCATACCAGTAATAATTACAATTCCAAGTAATTTGTCAAGTGTTAAAAATTTTCTCAGTACTCAAGGATCCCGTAAGGATTGCCTCGCACGTGCAAGGCGGACATCGGAATCTTCCAAACCAAGACGCCGGGCTTCCTTCAGATCGTCGTCCGCTCCCGGCAAATGGTATTGCAGGCGATATTGATAACGGGCCAAGTAAACCTCATGCTGTCCGGGGTGGGCGGCGACAATTCGATCAAGGATCTGGTCCGCCGCCTTCTCGCGCTCGGCCACGCGCTGAGCGTGGGCCGCCGCGCTGAGATATTGTGGCTCCTCCCTGTAAATCCGAGCCAGAATCAAGGCCGTATCTTGGTCGCCCGGGTTACGCGATAGCGCAGTTTCAAGACTTGCTCCCACGTCGCCGGGTTTGCCCTTGAATGTGCCTTGGCAAGCCTGGCCGTAAAGGGCTTTTGCCCGCAAGTTTGCGGCTTGAGCATTCTTCGGCTCTTGCTTGAGCATCGCCTCGGCCTCGTCCGCCGCGACAACGTACTGCCGCGTTTCCAGTAGCAGTTCGGCAAGACGGCAGCGGATCGATCCCTTCTGATTCTCCTGAGCTACTCCCAATGCCTCGTGGTAGAGTTCAATCGTCTGTTGTACTCGGCCGAGCTTGGAATAAGCAAGGTCATAAGTCTCAGCGAGGCGAACGCGGGCCACGGCGTCATTGGGGCAGAACTGCCGATAGCGGGCAAATTGAGCGGCAGCGGCAGGGTAGTCTTTCTTTTCGGCACATTGCTCGGCATAGTTGTACAAGGTCTTGGCGTTGCGGCTCAGCGAGAACTGATACCAAAGGTAACCGCCGCCCGCCAGAACCACGAGTCCAAGGAGCGACGTCAGCAACGCCGAACGATTCACATAGTGCCTCGTTGGTTGCGAATCAGGCAAAGTTCGGAAAGATTTGATTTCGGTCATCGGGCGAGCGTCATGTCCTCTGCGATGGAGCGAGTTGCCCTCACCCCCTGCCCCTCTCCCAAAGGGGGGGGGG
>Ga0194057_10000087_pt1 | contig 42163 bp, 34 predicted proteins | sample SepL4415m_MetaG_FD_155474 | JGI IMG/M metagenome (GOLD analysis project Ga0194057, IMG submission 155474) | Anoxic zone freshwater microbial communities from boreal shield lake in IISD Experimental Lakes Area, Ontario, Canada - Sep2016-L442-15m | ecosystem: Environmental > Aquatic > Freshwater... | reverse complement strand
ATATTAACTGATTATTGTTTCTTGGTTATTGATTATTGAACAAATATATTAAATTTTATAAGGATTTCATGAAAAAGTTCCTATCTTATCTCGCCTTAAGCACAATCACTTTATTAACGCTTCCGACTTCAGCATTTGCTGCTGGAATTTCGGCCTCAAACAATGGAGCCAAATATGTTGGCGACACGACAACAGTTACGCTTACCGCGAGTGGAGCAACTTTTAACGCCTTTTCTGGCACAATCTCGGCCTCCGGTCCAATCAAGATAATCTCTTGCTCTGCTGGCGACGCTCTTTGGGTCACTGAGCCAAAAGGCGCTGGTAGCTTTGTTGGAGCAGTAACTAGTTCTGTAACTTCTTTCCGCATCGCGACACTAAAAGTACAAGGGACCGGCGTTGGAACGGGTAAGATTAGTGTCTCTGGTGTGAAGCTAGCCAACAAGGGTACCATGACAGGCGATGGCGGCGGCAGCACCTCCTTCTCCTTCGAGCGCAAACCTGTACCGCCAGGCTCAGTCACTGTCTCCTCGACAACTCACCCCGATCAAAAAACATTTTATGAAGAAACCTCCACAACAGTCACTTGGGATAAGCCATCTGGCGTGACTGGATTCTCCTACTTGATGAACGATGCCGCAGACACTATTCCAGAAGCCAAAGTCACATCTGCTGATCTGACCATGGTTTATGATGCCCTGACGATTGGCACCCACTACTTTCATATTCGCGCGATAAACGGTGATGGCTGGGGACCAGCAAGTCATTTTACGATTAATATCAAAGAACCAGATCCGAAGGTCAAAGATGCGCTGACTAAGCCATCGAATATCTCTGTTCGCAAGGCCGGCGCCTTCGTCAACGACCCGCTAAAAGGTACATTTTCTGGCATCATCATTTCTGGAACGACCGAGCCAAATTTTACCGCCAATTTCACTCTTACCCCAGCAATCACCTTGCCAGAAGGTAAAACTTTTTCAATTCTTTCTGATGCAAGCGGAAACTTCGAATATACGATTGATTTCCCTATCAAAGCTGGCTTTTACACACTTACTGTTCAGGGCCAAGACGTAAAAACACTGACACCGATCAGCGACCCACTAGTTTTTGAAATTTCCCAAGCCAAGGGTGGTAAAATTACGATGCTCACGAAAGACGATGAACTAGAACCAATAATTCCGCCACTAAAATGGCATGAAAAGGTAGAGTGGATGATCGTTTCATACATAGCAGCTGGAGTTGCATTGATTGCTATCGGTTTTCTTGTTACGCTTTGGATCAAGATAAAGAAACGTCGAAAAAATAATGGCTAGAGTTTAATGGCAGACGTAAACAAAAAAGCAATATTCATAAATACTGCATCCCAGATCTTAGTTCGGGTTGTTACTTTGGCTTTTACTCTTATTTCCGTCAAGCTGCTCGCCCGATATCTTGGCGCAGCTGGAGTTGGTGATTTCAACGCTGTGACCACTTATGTAAATTTCTTCCTCGTCATCGCTGACCTTGGCCTCTTCTCGGTAACTGTCCGAGAAATATCAAAAGCGCCCGACCATGAGAAAAAGATCATGTCGAACGTGCTTACGATCAGAGCCGTCTCAGCTCTTATTGTCAGCCTTGTCGCCATCGCTCTCATCGCCTTTACCCCATATCGCAGCAATCATAATATTATCTTCGGCGTCATCATCGCTACCGGCTTCCTTTATTTCAACCTTTTGGGCAGCGTCTACGACATGGTCCTACAAAATCGCCTCAAGATGCAATTCTCCGCCCTTGCCGAGCTTCTAAGCAAGCTGGTGACGATCGCCGCTCTATATACTATTACTGTTCTCCATGGCAGCTTCCTCTGGGTAGTTGGTACAGTCGCGCTCTCTGGAATCATGATCTGGCTTTTCAAATGGTACTTCGCTCGACGCTTTATCTCGTTCGGGCCGAAATTCAATAAAGAGGTCTCGTCTTGGATATTTAATTTGTCTTGGCCGATCGGTATCGTTTTCATTGTAAATAATTTGTATTTCAAACTAGATACCTTGATGCTTTATCCAATGAAAGGCCGAGAAGCTGTTGGTATTTATTCAAATGCCTACAAAATCCTTGAGGTCATTGCTTTCTTCGGCTCCTACTTCGCCAGCTCACTTAAGCCTGCCATCTCGGAGCACATCGGTAAAAATAAGGAAATGGTAGCTAGCCTCGTCCAAAAATCTTTTAATGTCATGCTTTTCATTTCACTGCCGATGACTGTCATTTGCTCAGTATTTTCAAAAGAAATCATCACTCTGCTTAGCACTAGGGAATTTATTCCTGGCAGCAGCGCCCTGATCTTGCTTGCCTTCACTCTGCCTCTAATTTATCTAAATACTCTCTTGGCGGAAATACTGATTGCCAACGACGAGAAGAAGCTAATGATCAAAATTGCGATCTCAGTTTTGTTATTCAATTTTGTCTTCAATCTGTTTGCAATTCCAAAATATTCTTTCATGGGAGCCGCTTGGGGCACACTTATCTCAGAAATGATTCTGCTTGGAATAAACTGGTTTAACGCTCACCGAATCGTAAGTTTCAAGGTAGACTGGGCCACAACGCTCAAGATCATCCTTATCTTCGCAATCACCTTAGTCGCAACCCTCTTCATCCGCCAGCTGCCGATCAACTTCATTGTCGGTATTGCTCTGTCTGCGATCACCTACTTACTTCTTTCCCAGTTGTTTAAAGTTTATGATCTGAAATCTTTTCGCGAATTAGTAAAACCAACGGAAAATCAGGAAGTCTAATTCTGTCATCCTGAACAAGAGTGAAGGATCTCCGGAGATTCTTCCCCCTTCCCCAAGGCTACGGAGGACAGGTCGATTCCTCAGAATGACAAAAATAATCAATTAACCGGATAAACAATATGGATAAATTATTTATACTTCTTGAAAGAATTTTCACCAACAAGAAAGTCTATTGGACAATTTTTATTGTTGGCGTTTTAGCCCTTTCCATCTTTCAGTATCTCGGCTTAGCGATCCATCACTACCCCGTTCCACCAGGACATGACGCCATGATGCACTGGAACATGGCGCAGCCCTTTTACCAGGGTAACGTAAATTTGCTTGATTATTTGAAATCTGGGGCCTATCCCCCAGGTTTTCTCATTTTCATCGCCAAAATGGCTCATCTTTTCAACACAGACATGATGGAAATTATCAAATGGTTTGCACCGTCAATAATTGTGCTCGCTGCAGTTTCAATGTTCTATTTAGTTTATTATATTTTCAATCCAAACTCTGCGCTTATTTGTTTTTATCTCTACTCGTTTACCGCGAAGATTCAGATACAGCAGCTAAACGATGGTGGCTACCCGAATTTGATTGCTGCACAAATCTTGCTTCCTCTTTTCATGCTAATGCTTTTCTTATTTATCAAGAATAAAAAATTGATTAACAAGATCATCCTTGGATTTATCACTCTAGTGCTACTGATTTCTCTGCCGATCACTCACCACCTAACAACCCTTTATTTACTAGCTGTACTCGCTACTTTGCCAATTGTGGTAATCATTTACAAAACCACGACAAAGACATGGAGCGTGAAAAAGGGCCTCCTCTACCTTTTAGCAATGTCGGTGATCCTGCTCGTAGGGTTTTATATCTTTCTGACTTCAGATTTCTTTACTTCGACAAGAGAGCTAATGGGTGGATCGATCAAGACTTTAAAAAGTTGGCCTTTTTTCAAGATTAACAACAATCAAGATCCTGAAGCCATAATATTACTAAAGGATTATGCATCATATATTGGTGGCGTCTTTGTTTTTTATTTTGGTTGCTTAGGTGTGCTTACCCTTGGATTTGAAAAAAAGATGAAGAATAAAGTTTGGCTTTTCCCAATTTTGATTTGGGCCGTTCTGCTATTTTTTGCTTCAAGGCTTTCGTTTTTATCTAACCCAGATCGCCTAGTCAGGGACTTGGTCTATCCACTTTCGATCACTGCCGGATTGTTTATATACTTTGCCACCAATTTCCTGATCAGGAAGAACAAGGTTTTCGGATACATTTTTATAATCATAATGTTGGCCTTTCTTGGCCGATATATGATCAAGAATATCAAGACAGCGACCACTTATAATAATATGGTTCGCATAACTGAAGCCGATATGCAGGCTATTAATTATCTAAAAGAACAAAAAGTTGGGTCCGTATATGTCGAGGCCTACACCTTCTACTTCGAACGTTTTCTTCCTGACTGGAGCACAACCTATCTTTGGGGGCCGCAGACTTATCAATCCCCGAGCATACATCCCCTGGATCCATCTAATGCCAAAGAGCTGACTGCTCTAAAGAATTATGACTATGTATACATCGTTGATAGCCAAATAGGCTGGACGCCTACAGCAGTGACCTTTGGTTTTGCGACAAACTATCTTGATAATCCAAATTTCGAACTAAAGGTACACGCCAAAAGCGAAACAAACGAAGTATATCTTTTCAAAGTCAAGCAATGATGAGGTTATACAGCCCAATTGTCATCCCAGCCCTGAATCAAGTTCAGGATAAACTCCGGCTGGGATCCAGGCGGAATATATAGATTCCCGTCTTCACGGGAATGACAAACTGAACAACATATATCTAAAAAGCCACCATGCGGTGGCTTTTTAGATTCGAAACTGTACTTAGACTAGTATCTGTAATGATCTGGCTTATATGGACCATCAACTGGAATTCCTAGGTACTTCGACTGATCAGCTGTAAGCTTTGTCAGCTTCACGCCTAGCTTATCAAGATGAAGTCGAGCGACCATTTCATCTAGTTCTTTCGGTAGAGTATACACCTTACCCTTTTTATACTTCTCAGATTCGGTATAAAGAGCAATCTGAGCGAGACACTGATTCGTAAAAGATGCGCTCATGACAAAGCTTGGGTGACCATGGGCGTTGCCAAGATTGACCAAGCGACCTCTCGAGAGAAGAATCAAGCATTTACCACTATCCCAAACAAATTTGTCAACCTGTGGCTGAATATTCTCTTCAGTGATATTTTTCCGAGTTTCTAACCATTTTACATCAATTTCACTATCAAAGTGGCCAATATTGCAGACAATCGCACCATCCTTCATCTTGGTCATGTGCTGACCAGAGATGACCTTGCTGCAGCCCGTAGAAGTCACAAATATATCGCCTTTAGCAGCGGCTTCCTCCATAGTGACGACCTCGTAGCCCTCCATCGCAGCCTGCAGTGCATTGATCGGGTCGATCTCTGTCACAAGAACCCTAGCCCCGAACCCCTGCATGCTCTGAGCACAGCCTTTTCCTACGTCGCCAAAGCCAGCAACAACAACAACCTTGCCGGAGATCATGATGTCAGTGGCACGCTTGATGCCATCTGCAAGACTCTCTCTGCAGCCATATTTATTATCAAATTTTGACTTAGTAACTGAATCGTTGACATTGATCGCGCGAAGTTTTAGATCGCCACGTTCCATCATTTGGTATAGACGATGAACGCCAGTCGTAGTCTCCTCAGAAACGCCGATCACTTCTTTTACAATTTCTGGATATTTGTCATTCACCAAGACTGTCAGATCGCCACCGTCGTCAAGCAACATATTTGGTCCTTTGCCACCAGCAAACTTGAGAGATTGTTCGACGCACCACCAATATTCTTCCTCTGTCTCGCCTTTCCAAGCAAACACAGGAATGCCGGCCTTTGCCATCGCAGCCGCAGCATGATCTTGTGTCGAATAGATATTGCAGCTACTCCAACGGATTTCAGCGCCAAGCTCGATCAATGTTTCCATGAGCACAGCTGTTTGAATCGTCATATGCAAACAACCGCTGATTCTTGCGCCTTTTAGCGGCTTGTTTGTCTTATATTTTTTGCGTAAAGCCATCAGGCCTGGCATTTCCTTTTCGGCCAAAATAAGCTCTTTTCGTCCCCACTCAGCGAGCGAAATGTCGGCTACTTTAAAATCTTCTAATTTCTTTGAGGGCATTGTATCTCTCCTTAATATTTTTTAATTTCATATTCTCAATATAATCTAGGCTAAATGACTCGGCACAAGCAGAAGCGATGCTGCTGCCATAAATCATGGCTCGGCGAATATTTCTTTCTGAAACATCTTTTGTCTTCGACAAATAGCCGATCATTCCGCCAGCGAAACTGTCGCCAGCTCCTGTAGGGTCTTTTACAATCTCTAGCGGATAGCCAGGTGCTGAGAAAAAGCCTGCTTTCGAGAAAAGCAACGCCCCATGTTCACCCTTCTTGATGACTACAAATTCCGGTCCAAGCAAAAGCGCATCTTTGCCTGCCTTGATCAAGTTTGGGGTGTCAAAGAATTGTCTGGCTTCGCCTTCGTTTAGCACAAATAAATTGGTCTTCTTGATCACTTTCAGAAGACTTTCCTTCTTACTGCTGATCCAGAAATTCATCGTATCTAGGACTATGAAGGGTTTGCTCTTCATCTGGCTGATAACCTCGAGCTGAATATCCGGATCAGTGTTTCCAAGAAGTAGATACTGCGCACTTTTGTATTTCTCTGGCAGTTTTGCTTCAAACTCCGCGAGTGAATTTAGCTCTGTCTTAATCGTTTTCGCCTCATTCATGTCATATTCGTAGAAACCTTCCCAATGGAAAGTTTTTCCCTTGAACTCGATGCCTTCGATGTCGATTTTTCTCTTTTTCAAGTATTTTATGAATTTTTCAGGCAAATCCTTGCCAGCAATGCTCATAATCCCAGGTCTGGAGAAAAAAGAGGCCGCGGATGCCGCATACACAGCACTACCGCCGAGAACTCCCTTCACCTTACCGAAGGGAGTATCTACATCATCAATTCCAACAGTACCAATGACCACTAGGTCTATCGCTTGTTGAATATTGAATTTTGAATTATGAATCATGGTTTTTTGAACTCCAAATTAATCCTCCTAGTATTTTCTTCACTTTAACAGACTGGTCAGCTATCTCCGCATACTTGTCTTCGGATATATATCCTACATCTTTCGAGATTATTAGCTGATTTTGCAACTCTGTCAACGAACCTTGCGAAATGCTATAAAACTGAACTTTCTCTTTATACGATTGTCTGCTAAAACCCTCTGCAATATTCGAGGTAATCGAAACTGCACATCGTCTCATCTGATTTACAATACCAAAAAGCTCATCTTTAGGAAATTCTTTTGTAATTTTGTAAACTTCCAGAACAAGTACATGACCCTCTTTCCAAGCATTAAGATCGGTAAAAAACTGAATTTTATTTTCCATAGTTCGCAATTCCGTGTTTTATAATCGTTAAGAAAATCAATTGTATTATACCTTCCGTAATTCACAATTCGAAATTCTTAATTCGTTAAGAAAATCAGCTAGCTGATTTTCTTAACATTCTCCCACGGCAAGTCAAGCTCTGGGCGACCGAAATGACCGTAAGCAGCAACCTGCTGATAGATTGGTCGGCGAAGCTTCAAGTTTTTGATGATCATACCTGGACGAAGATCAAAACTTTTTTTGACTTTCTCAACAATTTTTTCATCAGAAATTTTACTTGTACCAAATGTATTTACATAAATAGAAAGAGGTTCTGGTTTGCCAATAGCATAAGCAAGCTGAACTTCACATTTCTCAGCAAGACCTGAGCCAACTACGCTTTTTGCTACCCAACGAGCCGCATATGATCCGCTGCGATCAACTTTTGACGGATCTTTACCAGAGAAAGCGCCGCCGCCGTGACGTGCATATCCGCCGTATGTGTCAACGATGATTTTACGACCAGTAAGACCTGTGTCTCCTTCTGGGCCGCCAATGACAAATTTGCCAGTTGTGTTTACATAAAGATTTGTATCGGCATCGATCTTGTAGCCATATTTCTTCAGGACTGGTTTGATCACATGCTCGATGACTTCATCGTGGATTGCTTTCTGATCCTTATCAGCGTCATGCTGAGTCGCGATCAAAACTGTGTGGATTCTCTTTGGTTTATCATCCTCGTACTCAACTGTTACCTGCGTCTTGCCATCAGGTCGCAGACCTTTGATAATTTTTTTCTTGCGAACTTCGGCAAGTCTCTGAGCTAAGCGCTGAGCCAAAATAATTGGTAGAGGCATAAGCTCAGGAGTTTCTGTACAAGCATAGCCAAACATCAAGCCCTGATCACCAGCGCCAAGATGCTCGAGATCTTCCTTTACAATTTTGCCAGATTCAGCATGGGTGAAGCTATCTACGCCCATCGCGATATCGCTAGACTGCTCTTTAATAGCAGTCATAACACCGCTTGTTGAGTGATGAAAACCACAGCCGTCATAACCAATCTCGGCAATAACTTTTCTAGCAATTTTTGCCATATCGACATATGCATTTGTAGTGACCTCACCGGCGATTACACAGACACCATTTGTAAGCAATGTCTCTACTGCAACACGGGACTTCTCGTCCTTCTCTAATAACGCATCAAGAATCGCGTCAGAAATCTGATCCGCCATTTTGTCTGGATGACCTTCGGTCACAGACTCCGAAGTAAAAAGATAACTCATACTATCCTTTCATCTTAATTATTTTTTAATAAAATATATTCAACTGTAGACCACGCTTTAGCGTGAACCAAACAGACTGAAGTCTGGACTACGGTTTCGTTGTTTCGTAGACCACGCTTTAGCGTGTTTTAGTTGTGCAAGCTGAAGCTTGAGCTACGGTGCAAAGGGCAAACACTTGTCAACAACCAAAAAATCTTGCCAGAAGCAAGATTATAAATACGTTTATCTTGCCCCATGATGGGCTTGGATTTAGCACCCTTCGACTGTTTTCAGGATAAGCCTGAAGGCAAAGTCGGGGTTGCTGGACGGTCATAGAGCCAATTCTCTCGCGTCACTCTTGATAATATTTGATTGTAAAGATAGTTTATCAAACAGAAATGATAATGTCAAAGTTTGTTACGAAGTTATTTTATAATGACGAAGTTGCTATCTCTGAATATAAATAGTATCTTAATATTATGAAACTTACTGTTATAATTCCTGCATATAACGAGGAAAAAACTATCAAATCTATGCTCAGATCATTGCCTTCAGGTATAAAAGGGATTTCTGATATCGACATAATCGTAGTTAACGATGGATCGACTGATCGTACCTCCGAAATTGCAAAGAGTCTCAAAAGGGTAATTGTGATAGACTTGCCTATGAATATGGGCGTAGGCGTCGCAACGAGAGCAGGTTTTGAATATGCAAAAAAAAATGAATCTAATGTCATCATCACGCTTGATGCAGATGGTCAGCATAATCCGAATGATATTTATAAAATCATAAAACCAATCATTCATAAACGCGTCGACGTGACTATCGGAAGCCGTGCGTTCAAGAAACAGATGCCGAAATCAAGAATATTGGGTAATCATGTCCTAAGTATCGCCACATATTTGATGTACGGCAGATACGTAAAAGATTCACAATCCGGTATGAAAGCAATGTCCGGCGCAGCGCTGGACAAGATGGAGTTCGGATCGGTTGGGTTCGAGATATGTTCTGAAATAGTTGGCGAATGCAAGAGACTCAATCTAATGATAGAAGAGGTTCCGATACAAACAATTTATTCAGAATATTCAAAAAAAAAGGGGCAGAATTGGCTAAATGGAATAAATATTTTGACAAAGCTGCTATTATTAAAAATCAAGGCCTAAAATGATATGGGCGATAAAAATATTTGCTATAATAATTGGCTTAGTAGTCATCGGAAAATCCCTACTAGCATTCAAAAAAAAAGAAGAAGGAATAGTAATGTTTCTTTTCTGGACGATGACTTGGATCGGAATAATCTTCGTTGCAATCTATCCACTGGTTATCGACAGAGTTGGCAGACTGGTTGGAGACAGCCGGAGTTCTGTTATTACTTTTTTAGGCTTTGCTTTTGTCTTTGTATTATTCATTACTTATCGAGTCTACGTGAAGGCCAACCGTATTGAACAGAAACTAACCAATTTGGTAATAAGCATTTCTCTTGAAGGACAACCGTGCCAAAGGAAAAAATGATTTCTATAATAATCGTGGGATATAACGGTCGCTCGTATATAGATGACTGCCTATCCAGCATCAATGCTTCTTCTTATAAGCATTTGCGAATAATATTTGTAGACAATGCTTCGGTCGACTACTCCGCTACACATATCAAAAGAAAATTCCCTAAAGTAATCTTGCTTGAAAGCAGAAGAAATCTAGGATTTGCCGGTGGCAACAATCTAGGCATTAAGAAAGCAATTGATCTAGGAACTGACTACGTTTTTCTGTTGAACCAAGATACTATAATTGATAAAGAGTGCCTCAACAGCCTTATTAAGAAGGCCGATCAGAATACTATTCTACAGCCGTTAATCTTATTATATGAAAATGGCAAGCAGACTAAACTGATCAACACAACTGGGAATTACCTAAACTTTTTAGGGATTGGATTCTGCCGTGATTACCGTAAAAATATGGACGATGCCATAGAGGAAGAAATCCCAACGGCAAGCGGAGCAGCAGTCCTTATCCCGCTAAAAGCGCTGAAGGAGGTTGGCACGTTTGATGAATTGTTTTTTATGTACTATGAAGATGTCGACCTTTTTTGGAGGATGAGACTACACGGTTATAGCATCAAGTTAATCCCGGAAGCGAAGGTCTGGCACAAATACTCTTTTGGAAGTAATAAGAATAAATTATACTTTGCTGAAAGAAATCGGCTGCTCTTCATGCTAAAAAATTTTAGCTCAAAGTATTTGTTAGTTATCTCCCCGGCATTCGTAGTAAATGAGTTGTGTACGATTGCTTATGCCGCAATTTCAGGGTGGGGTATCAAAAAAATTATGTCATACTACAGCATAATATCGATAAGAAGAGAGATCTTCGATTATAGAAAAATTAATTCTGAAATAATTTCTGAAACAGCACCTAGTCTTAAGAAATATATTGGCCCAGATGTCACCTTTTCTGAGGTAAACAGTATCTTCCTGCGCCCGTATGCCCGCCTAGTAAAGACTTACTATCAAATAATTTACGATCTTTTATGATATGAAAGTTGCACACATTTCAGCGGTTTTTCAAAATAATGGTGGCGGTACCGGCAAAGCCTGCTATAATTTAGTCAAAAAATTGGCTGATTCTAAAGATATGAATCTTACCATCTTTCTCCCTTCATCTCAAAAACAAACCATGACTGTTGAAAAGGAATTAAAGATCGAGTATGTTCGCTCGGTATACTCTTGGGGAAATGCTGCGTTAGTACCAGATTTAGTAGATAAATTGAAAGGATTTGATCTGATTCATCTACATTACCCCTTTTACGGTGGCGCCGAGTTTGCTGTACGTGCTGCCAGGAAATATCACATCCCCTATGTCATTACATATCACACGGAAACAGTTTTTAATTCATTCATAATGAATATGATTTTGGAAATTTATAACCGAACTTATCTTAAATATATTATTGCTGACGCCGATTTAATTATAGGGGTCACAAAAACTCATTTGTATCACTCGAATATTATTTGCTTCATCGCAGATAGACATAGAATTAAAATGATTTCTAACGCCGTTGATGATAATTTCATTAATGCACCTATCAGAAGACTCCGAACAAGTACTAAGAATAAACGAATTGGGTTTTGTTCTAATTTGGATAAAGCTCATTATTACAAAGGCCTAGGTAGGGTTATCGATGCAATTTCAGTTCTTAATAATGATCACGAACTTTTTATAGCAGGTGCAGGAGATTTAATAGACAGCTATAAGAATAAGGCAAAACAACTTGGTGTCGATGGACAATGCCATTTTCTCGGCAACCTAGAGGGTAACTCTCTAGTTAAATTTTATGACAACATTGACCTGCTTGTCTCGCCGTCAGAGATTCCTGAGTCTTTTCTGATTTCGAACCTAGAGGCCCTTTCACGTGGCAAGAAGATTATTACAACGGATTGGCCTGCAACCCGAGAACTTAAAAAGTATTTTCCTGATAATCTATACCATCTCCTCAAGAAGAATGACGATCTATCAAAAATAATAAATAAGTGTCTGGCGAGCTCTCCAAGCTCTCATGAAACTGCTGACGCAATCAAGACAATAAAAAATAATTTTAATTGGCAATCTGTAGCCGATAGCACAATAGAGCAATACAACAAAATATTACAAAATCATCACGACCGCTGAAAGACTAATTGCGCTTGGAAAGAACTGATATAAATTGAACAGCGGTGAGAGTCGGGAACAGCTGGTCTAAAGCGTTGCCAATTTCTCCAAAACCAACACTGAGATGGCCTACGCCATTCTGGAAAACGATGTCAAACCCGCAACTCTCAAACATCTTGTTCATAGAGCACCGAGTGAAGAATCGTAAATGTGTAGCATCCATAATGCCAGTTGGTGTATAGTCAAATTTCCCTAAAAGGAGCTTCAAACGCACTGGCAAATATGCAATATTTGGGAGCGAAATTATCATGCGCCCGCTAGGACTCAGATGCTTACTAAGTTTCAGCAAGACTTTTTCTGGCTCCTTCAGATGCTCCAAGATATCACCAAGCAAAATGCAATCAAACTTGATATTCCAAAATTGCTTATCATCCATTACCTCTATGTCGCCAATCCTAACGTCTTGGCACCAGCTCTTCGCTTGCTTTCCGGCAACTTCTTCAAGCTCTATGCCATAAACGGTACACTTCAAGTTTTCAACTGCGTATTTCGCAAGATAGCCTTGTGCACAACCAACATCAAGAAGTACCGACCCTGTAGGGATTTTACAGAGCAACCGTCGATGAGTACTATTCTTATTTGTTAAACTAGATACATATTTCATTTATAGCCACTACTATATTAGCTAATGCAAACGCCTGAATTTTTTTTAATATATGCTAGTGAATTCTTACGTTCGATTAACGTTTCAATAATCATGACGATTAAAAAGAAGTAGCCTGCTAGCGAAAAGTATTCTGCCTCCTGACCCAAGCTCATGACTTCTGCAATCGGAATCAAACAAAGGAAAAGCAAAGCAATTTTAGCGGACAAGATACTGCTGATAGGATTTAGCACTATCCACATGACTATTATGATGCTTAAGGAGTCCTTAAGGCCCCAGTTTAGCAGACTGCAAAAAACGACCGTAATTCCTACTAGTAAATAATTTAGGTTTCTCTTCGTGAATAATTTTTCTGGTACATATTCGCAGGAAATTTTTTTTATAATTCTAGGAAAAGCACCTAGAAGATAAACGCCAGGAGTCATGACCAGCCAGCTGACGACTGTTAGGATACAAATTTCTTTAGGATCATACGAACTATAAAAAAGCCAGCAGAGAACCAAAATGCCCAGCAAAACTTCAAGATATTGCTTTGGCAGGTACCCTTTGGCGAGACCAAGGTCTTTAATCGGACTGAGTAAAAATATCCATACGACTAAGACTGCGACGTAAGACTGCTGCAAAGTATAATTTAGCAAACTGCAAAGACCAATAATTAATACAGCTAATAGATAATCTGCGTTTGTCTTCGTGAATAATTTTTCTAGTGAGCAACTGGAAACTGCGTCTTTTCTCGAACGAAAAAATGCATTTAAAATAAAATCGCCGATAATAATTGCTAGCCAGATGACACCTATAATAAGACAAATCTCTCTAAGGCTATACGCATTATAAAATAACCAAAATAGTGCTAAAACTCCCAACGATACCTCGACATATCGCTTTGACAGGTATTTTTGCAATGAATATTTTTCGATGATCTCATCTATCATAATTTTGCTTGCCAATTATTTAATCAACAATTTGGCATCGATGGATAATTTCGAAAAATCAATTTTGAAATTTGTTCCATCGTTTTCTATCTGTTTCTTGAACTTACTACTAAGCCTAGCTTCAACCTTAAGATACAGCACTCCAGGTGCATGTGAATCTTTCAGCAAAAGAGCATATTGATCATTAGCCTTATCATAATCTTCCGTAATTTCTTGCCAATTAGTTCCATCAAACGAATAAGAAACTTTGCAATCAAGGAGATTGGATGTATCAAGGGATGCTCGTAGGTTTAGAGCAGTAAAAGTATATGGAATTGGAATTTTATACAATACGTTGCTTTCGCTGCTGCTGATGATATCAAGCATGCTCAGTCTTGAATCTTTTGTATAACTGAAGATACCACTTCCGTTGCCTAAGTCTTCAATAAAGCTGCCGAATAACATCTGATTTGCCACAAACTTGTCGAGACTGCCGCCGTAAACATTGAAATACAGGCTTCCAATTTTCTTAGTATTGCCTTGACTGTCAACCTCTGCTGCAAATCCCCCGTCCTGATCTAGCTCTGCCTTGGAACCAAATAGCTGCAGGTGATTTAGAAGATTTACCTTGACCCCTTTGCTCGAAATTCCAACGAAATAATAGCTATCTTTCTGTGTTTTTGCGGTGATTGGAAATCGATATATTCCATTGTCAGTATCAACTTGGAATGCTTTTTCGGACATTTCAGCACCAAATGAAAACTCGGCTAGATTTCCTGGTTTGACAACATATTTGTTATTCTTATTCTCGACTTCTCTAACCACAAGCTGATAACCGTTGTTGCCCCCATTGCCAAGAAATTTCATCTTGAGCTCAACGTTAGATATATAATCAGATTTTGCCTTAATGATTTGACCAACTGTCTTATTGTCAGAATAATAGTCATAAATTTTTTGAGGTTCTTCGATCTTAGATTTTACTAGCTGCTCACTCTGATCCATATAGCCGATGCTAGATGGCTTAAGTAATTTGAAATCAGCTGTATAAAGCCGCTGAAGTCCAATATCTTTTATTGCAACCTCAAGTCCTTCGGACCTATCCTCTTTCTCGAAGGAAATATTTCTATATTCCCCGTCGGCTATAAAATAAAGCTCATTTTTCGTAAATGATGAGATGCCTGACATCGGTTTTACCTCGCCAACGACGCTCCTATCACCGAATTGGTTAGTTACGACAACCTTGATGCTTGTCTCCTTGCTAATAGGCTTATTCTTATCTGCAAGAGAGATTAGGTCAGATGATAAATATTGAGATTTAATATTAAAAGTAAGGCGATAGCCTTCACCTGGCTTGCTGTTAAAGATTCCTTCTTTTCTGTAGCTGGCTTTGTCGACACCTATCTCGTAGCCAAGCTGATATTTTTCTTGATTTTTTTCGACATCGCTATTATCTATCTGAATATTTCCGCCGAGCCTCCATCCGAATATCGACAGTAATATCATAACGAAGAGAACAAACTGATAGCGTCTGTCTCCCAATACAGACAATATAAAACGTTTAGCAGTTTCTGGTGTTTGTTGTTTCGCCATATTTTTGTTTCCTATTTACTAGCTTGATATATACCAAATAACATATAGACCCTATTATCATAACAAAACTGCAGATCAGCGCAAGATAAAAGAAGGTTTGTGGCCAAAAGTACAGCGTTAATTCAAAGTCGATAGACCCATCTTGATTGATTTTAAGGCTTCCAGCTCTTCCTTCTTGAGCTAGCTGAGTAAGACTATCTTTTGAGATTTCCCACCTATTTCCAAAATCAGGAGATGGTTGATGACTATGGTCATACATAGGCCTCTCCCACAAATATTTAAGCTCGTCCCATAGCGCGAACTTGTTAGTTGCTTTGCACTCTGTTGTTGCAGAAATAATGGATTTAGATGGATCTGGACAGCTTTCATAATCTCTTGCTCCAGACAATGAGCTACTGCCCTGATACAGCTTCCAATCATCGTGGAAGCTCTCCGCGAAGTTCAGCTCTGCTTTACCCTGCAAACCTTTAATATAAATCTTGTATTGAGTTGAGTTAATCTTTTTAAAATATAATTCTGGACCGTTCTTTCCGCTGATATTCTCAGATGATCCATCTGGGGTAGTCCCGAGGTATAGTCTAGGAAGTTGATTATTTAGCTTGTATATATCCTTCGATAATTTGGTAATTCGGCCTGGATTTGCAGCCATTAGTTTTTCAAATATATTTGGGTCGTTTTTAATCAGCGAAACATCGTTAAAGTATGTCCACGGATCTGTATATCTATCCCAATTTGAAGTATATATTTCCTGAAAATCATAAATATATCCGACGTTCCGCTGCTCAAGCTCGGTTAAGTCTTGAGTCGTAATTAGTCGGTACTGGAGAGTGCTCTCGATGCTCTGCCCTCCTGGCTGATAATTGCTTATTATCTCCTTACTAGAGAATCCTAAATATGAATCCCAGCCGCTATTGTTTAAAAGATACCCGTTTTTCAATAAATTAGGATTGCCTAAAATGCCATATTGATTCCAAAAAGGATAGCTAAGAATTCTAGATGATTCTTGATTTTTTTCAGGTAATTGCTCAAAAGGAACAAAGCTCTCGCGAACTGACTCATAGTCAACTTTTGGCAAATACTGCGAAATATAATAACCGTTGATGGCAATGAATCCAAAAAGATAAACAGTGCATATCCAAGAGAATAGCTTCTTGCGCAAATTCACTTCCATAATGCGCAACAATGCAATAAGCATAAATGCAACAATTAATGGGGCAAAGTGGCCGACTTCTCTAAACATTGAATAGAAGGTTGTAACAATTGGGATCGGCCAATCATTAAATTTCCCCGTGCCGAGAAAAACAAATACAGCTAATGATGTAATATACGTCAGAGTTAACCGATCAAACATCGCTCTTTTTTTTACAAAGTGTAAAATCGCAGTGACAAAGAGTATAAGTGACAGTAATCCAAAATAAGCAAAAGCCCAACGGTCATAGACGTGTTGGATTACAGTTGCGTTTGAAAAAACCATTGTCAAGATGCGCAGAATCGTCGTTTTTGTTGACCCGATAAAGGCAATGCTGGCCGCACCGCCGCTTGATGCAGCTATAGAATTAGCGTGCAGCAAAAAGTTAGATAGCCACGGAAGATTTATTAGGAGCCCGACCGCTCCAGCAATCAGAATATGCCAGAGATTAAATTTCTCTTTTTGAAAGATGAAACACAACAAACAGAAGATTGCAGCAAAAACAAAAAATTGAATCTGTACACCTACAAATGCGAGAAACAGTCCTAACACAATGGCATGATTCAATTTCTTAGGATTATATCTCTGCGTTAAAAAGTATATTAGCCAAAGGAAAACCGCGTAGGAAAAAATATAATTTAGGTGACCTGCAAGAAGTTTGTAATAAATCGCGGGGTTCAACGATAAGGCCAACGCTGCAAAAAAGGAAAGTACTAAATTCGTTTTTTTCGAAAACATTAGGTAACCGCCGAAGGACGCCAAGGTAAGGAGAAGAGAAGATAACAATACTATAAAAATCTCGGGCTTAAGGTGAGAAATACCACCCAGAGCAGCAATTACGCCTTGAAAGGAAAACCATGACTGATAAGACATCGGCGCACCCAGACCTGTGTCTTGCCAACTAGCAAGCTGTGAAAGATAGCTTGGCCACCATTGATTAGAAAAATACGGCACTGTCCAGTCCCAGTAATTGCCGATGCCAGAAAAATATGGCGACAGCAACAAGACAAAAACAACTAAATAAAGCGAGAATATTAAATAATTTTTAGACTTTAAGAGCATTCTTCTTCCGTTCTCTGCGAATAATAGCTACTAGGATTATAACATCTCCTACCAAAAGTAAGGCACTCACACCAAAGAAGAGATAAAGATATGTTTGAGGCTCGAAATATAATGTAAGAGTTACATCTATATTACCGTCTGGATTCTCGGTATACGAACCAGGATAATCTTTTTTGATCTCCTCAGCACTAAACTTCCAAGAATTTGCATAGCCGTCGGCTAGTTCATGAGTAGCCGACAAAGTTTTTTTTGAAGATAGGAATGAGAGTTCATCGCCCAGGACATAAGTGTTAATACTTTTGCAAGAAATAGAATCAAAGGAAGGATAGACTGCTTGAGCATCACAATCCAGCTGACTAGCTGAAGCGAAATAAAGCTTCCAATAGCGATTAAACGATTGATCGAATCTCAGAGTGTCGCTGCCCTTTAACGCCTGAAGGTGTATCTCATACCTGCTATTATTAACCTTCTGATAAGTAACATTCGTTTTTGTCGTCGTAATCAGTGGTCTCACATATTTGCTGTCAAGCTGATATAGGTCAAAATACACATTATCATCAATCTTTGTTAGTATGCCTTTTCCAACTAATTCTTGAGCTATTAAGGTCATTTCCCTACTATCTTTCAACCACTTAGGATCGATATCCTTATGGACAATAACAAACTCGGCGCCAAACTTTTGCAAATCTAGAAGGAATTGCGAGCTAGCAATCGAGTCTTGATCATATTTGAAAGTCGGCCTGTCTTCAATCAGCGGATGATCATAAGTGTTGGCTGAAATAAATCTCTTTTCGAAAATAAGATGAAGAGGATCCTGGCCGACGAACCCCCATGCAGGATAGTTAGACCAATTTATGGAATTAACCACAGAGTATGGCAGAGAAAGAACCGCAGAGTCTAACTGGCTATGATTCACGGTTTCAGCCGCTTTCTTGTACTCATCGGGGATTGTCGTGACATAGCCATAGTGACTTGCGTCACGACCAGTCAATTCTTTTACAGCTTGGTCGGTATAAAATGCGGACGGAATCAGCAAAAGCACCCCAAGTATAATATATTCATAGACCCTTCTAAGCTTCACAAATAATATTAGCCCTGTCATTGCCGAGAGATAAACAAAAGGAATCAGCATAAAAATCTTTTCTGGCGAACGGAAAAAAGCAAAAAATGGCAACTGATAAATTATTAAATTTGGTATCTCGAAAATGCTGTAAGCTCTGACCGATAGAAAGACTAACACTAAGAACAGTATGAGAAAGATCAAGATTTTGTTTTGTCCGCTATCCCCCTCCTTAAAGTTTGGTTTCGAGAAAGCCTTTATCGCTAAGCAAACTAAAAATATTATATAGAGAATTGACACCGCAGACACTATTGTTGAGCTTGAAATAGGGATACGCGAGCTATCGAGCGCCAAGGAAAAAGTATTTGTAAAGTTACTGCTTGTTGCGATTATCCAGCCTTTCAGACTGCCGCCTAACGATTTTGATGTCGAAACGCCACCGAGTGAATCGCCCAGCGCTAAAAACCAGATCAATATGACTAAACCATTAGAAACAAAATAGGAGGCACCGATTTTAAGAAGCTGGACCAAGAGTTCCTTGTCCGGCTTAACAACCTTAAAAATTAGAGACAGAAGTAAGACAAGCAGCTGCAGAAGCACTACAGCTGCCAAAAAGGCTAGATTGTTAAGAGATATCAGGGAAAGCAAGAGAACAATATTGAACTCTACAAGAGTCTTGAAACTTTTATCTTTCAGTAAATTACTGAAAAGGGCTATTAGCGGCGGCACAAATATATACGCAAAAAAATGGTGGGTAAAACCCCAAGGATAAGTAAATATTGTGAGTGTAAAATTATTGAACGCATACAATAAGCCTCCACCAACGCGCAAGCTCCCATGAATTTGCGGAAAAAGCTTCTTAATAGAGTAGTTAAAAGACCAATAAGATGAATAAAGAACAAAGAACATGTAGAAGGAAGCCATGGCGCCGGAACTCATTCCGAGATGCTGGAGAAAAGCAGTAAGCGCGTAGAAAGGGTAAGTAACAAAAAGTGTGTTGAAAGATCCTTGTCCAGTCTGGTTCAGCCAAGCATAGGCATACCGATCAAAATGTTTCGCCGGCTCGAAAAGCTGATAGAAATCACCACCCGCCACGAAGGAATTTGTCGGAAAACGATTAGCTAGAAAAGAGACTAAAACAAAAAAAACGAGAATGCATAACTGCAAAAAATAATTTTTATGCTTTAATATATATTTGTACATGCTGTCCTCATTTCGTTTTATCAATGATTTCCAATAACTGAATTGCACGATTGTGGTAGGTGTGATCCTTTAGAACCCTAGCTTGACCTGCTTTAATAAGCGCCTCTCTCTCTTCTGGATGCTTGATATAGTATTCTATCTTCTCAAGCCATTCTTCCTTGTCTTTAGCGATAATCATTTCTTTGTCGGCTTCAAAATATTTGCGAATACAAGCCACATCATCTGTTACTTCGAACCCACCTGCAAGTGGTATTTTGAAGGTACGTTCGTTACAGTCACCGCCAAATTTCTTCTGATAGTCCTCATGAACATTTATCGAGACAACTGATGAGGAATAAATTTTTGCTTCATCATTCAGCTGAAGTTTTGGTTTACGAATATTTGCCAACCAATGAATGTTAAAATACTGACCAAATCTCTGAGCCCAGCCAAGCGCCTGGTCGAGTAAAGTCCAATCCTGACCGTATAGCTTTAAATTATATTTTTTACCAAGAGGAAATACAAATTCCTTGAAAAACTGACTCTTCTCTGGCAAATTGGTGCCTATATATGAAATATCGGCCACAAATCTTTTGTCAAAATTTTCTTTAATAATTGTTTTGTCAGCAGCCAAAGGAATTGTATGATAAGGAAACCCAGTTCCTTTTTCGAATCCAATCATCCTTTCATCAAATTGTTCACAAGAATTAAAATAAGCATCTCCGAGTCGACCACTTTTGATAATGTCAACAAATGCCTTATTGTCCTTCAAGCCTGAGGTCTCGTTTATTCGCAATTTGGACATGGGCGAAGACCAGAAGGACACATTCACAAGCACCTTCAGACCCTTTTTACGGTATTTGCTCAGAAGATCTAGATCAAGATACTTAAGAGAATAATTCGACAGACCAGTGATCAGAATATCCGGTTTATACTCATCCATCACCTCGACAAAATCATCATCAGCCGTATAGGGACGAAATTCATGACCGAGATCCAAAAAAGCGTTCTTATAGCCGTTGTAAATTGTTCGCCCAGCATAAATTGTCGTTAGACTCGGAATTTGGTAAAGAATTTTCATTATATAGGATAACTTTAATTATTTCTTAGCAGATATAAAAATCGATTGAGAAAGCCTACTCACCAACGGCATTTTTTCGCAGACGCTGCCAACTGATTCAACGCAAGGAATAAGTGCGTCGGGTGTCACAGGTAAAAGAAAATCTCGGTGAGAAATGTTAATCTCTGAAAAACCCTCTTCTTTTAGTATCTTGGCCATATGTTTTTTTGGAAATGCCATCTCTGATGGCTCTAAGTTAGCGAATTTTCGGAAAATACTAAATTTAAATATGAAGAAACAGTACGGATTCAAAATGTTTGGCTCCCAAAAAAGAAGCTTGCCACCCTTCTTCAAAAGAATTTTGATCGAATGAATTGAGTTTTTCAATTCATAAAACAGATGGTGAAGGATTCCATCTCCAAAGATCACATCAAACTCTCCATTCTTCTTCAATAGCTTTTTCACGCCCTCAGTATCGTTAAAGTCCAAAACTTCATATCTTAGGTTGGGCAAAATATAATTCTCGGATGCGCTCTTAATAAAGCTTTCGCAGATATCGGTGCTAACAACGTTTACCCTTTTGTTCGCTTTAGCGATTAGGTAGGCATGTAAGCCAGTGCCACAACCAATTTCCAGAATATTACCCGTATGTTTATCAAAGTTGTCTGAAATTGTCTTACAACGATAATCTGTCCTTTTCAAAAAAGCCTTGGAGTGCTTGAAACCCTGGTTATATCCTCTGTCATCAGTAATACTCGCCATCGTTAATCCTTTTGTTGTGATATTATTAAAATATTTTTATCTTCAGTTTTATTATCATAGTGGAGTTTATTAATTATTTCCATATCCCTGCCCGTTTCGCCCTGAGGCAAGACTAAATAGTAACCATTATTTAATAGACTTTGAAGAAAATCGGTCAAATCTTTCTCGTAAGCCCAGGTCAAATATGGACTAAAATAGCCTTGCGGAGTATAGCCGCCCTGGTAATTGCAGTAGAAATCATATTGGCTCATAAAATAGACTTTTGTAGAAGCTCTTGTGGCAGCTTTTACCGTTTCTAAACCGCAGAGAGGAACACTCGGAAAAGATTGGGTAGCTATTCTTTCTAAGCTACCAAGCTGAAGTGTAGCCTTCTTTTCGATCCCAGGAGCGTAAAACAGCACAGCCATAATTATCAGCGTTACTGGGATGTAATTCGTTAAATGTGCCCATAAACCACGTTGCCAATTCCTTCCCGACAAGCGGATAAAACACAAATCGCAGACAAGGTAAAAAACAAATATCAGAGAAGCAGAAATATTTAAAATATTATTTTCATGGCTCCTTCCAAAAAAATAAATGGAGTTGCCCAACGCTAGCATAATAAGAAACACGCTGGCCTGAAAATATCTATCTGACAGAATTTGTTTAAGGCGGAAAACCAAGACCGTACCAAGGCTAAGCAAAGCAGCGATCCACCAGTAGAAAGAGATCTTTGAGATTGGGAGAAAGCCTATGCCAATCTGCTGGTATAGTGACCCGGCTCCCTGAGAGCCAACCTGGAAAACAAGTGTATAGAGCAGAAATCCAGCAAACAAGAGGCAAATATTGAAAAAATATTTTTTGATCAACTTTTTTAACACAGGCAAAAAGTCCTTAATATCGATAAAATCTTGCGCGGACACAAAAGCTACGGCAAGAAAATACGATGCGACATAAATTACACCAAATGTGTGATGAAAAAAAACTAAAAGCGCCAGAGCAACTCCCAGCCAGCGTGACGACAAACCTTTGGAAAAAGCTAACCACAAAACGATTAGCCAGAGATCGAGACGCAAGGGAGTGACTTGGAAACAAGTTACGAGATCATCCTTAAAAGCGTAGATTTTTATTATCACCAAGGTTATAAGAAAAAAATACGCCAGTTTTGGATTATGAAAAAATTTTCTTGAAAAAACGAATGCGAAGATGAAGAATAGGTAAAAGGATAGCTGACCGATTAAAGGAAAGATGCTAAGTGAAATCTTCAACTTCATAAAAATGAGAGCGATAAGTGAGAGAAAAAAGTCATATTGAAAATATACCTCAGATAAATTGGAATGATGCAGGAGTCTTAATGCTGGTGCAAAAATATACTCATAGTCGACCCAGCTTGGAGAAGCAGTGGAAATAAAAACAGCTGGTATCAGTAGAAGACAGATCAGCAGACCGAACAGACTTAAGTATCTGTCCTTAAACGCTAAAATCATAATCATTAGCAATGAGGCCACAACAGCAAATGGACTCGCTTGTAACCACAAGATTCCTTGAGACATTGGCGGATAGAAGCCGACTCGATCTAAGAAGTTCAATGAGCCAAACAATAAAATGCTTATGAAAACTAGGCCGATAACGTACCTCAAGTAACTAGCCTTGAGATTTAGCACTTTGCGATAGAGAAACACAAGCAGAAAGCTTGTGATAATCGAGATCAATACAAGACCGAACAAAACGTAGACTTCGCAACCGTCTCTCTCGATCTGCCAAGGACGGATTGATGGAGCCAGTTGCATAGAGTCAATCTTGATGTTTTGCGACCAGATAAAATCAGAGTTAGCAAAAAATAAGCTATAGAAAAGACTGACTGGAAAGATGGCGATCAAAATATACACAATCACGTTTAGGATTGAGCCAAAAAATGTTTTAAAATCATAATGCTTTAATAATTTCAACATACTTACGATCAGTAACGCTCCTGTTTATACCCGTCCTAAAGATGCTTACTCTCAATATAGCTTTGCACATCCGACTCTTCGTCAATCGACTTGCCACCGATGATTAATTTGCTTCGAATAAACTTCGGTCTGTCTTTAACCTCCTCGGTAATTTTTCCGATGTAGTCACCCAGAATACTGGTGGAGAAAAGCTGAATACTCCCAATTCCGAGAATCAATAAGATAATTGTCGTGATGCCTGCAGCATTCTGAGGAGGATTGATAAAAAAATCAATCAGGTAGTATGCTGCCAAACAAAGCGTTGCAATAAAGAAAAAGATGCTCATCGACTGAATATAGTAAAGTGGCTTTGAACTAAAAGAGAAGATGCCTTTTTTGGCCCACCAAATGTTTTTGGAAAAATTATTAGTACTTTTTCCGAACAGCCTTTCGGGCCTTTCATATGGAACCCCTGTTTGCTTGAAGCCGATCCAGGCGCGAAGGCCTCTCAAAAAGATGTCTTTCTCTCTAAATTTCAATAAATGATTGACTGCTTTTCTGTTTATCAGCGAGAAATCGCCTGCATCTACAGGAACATTGACATCTGATAAATTTCTAAATACTCGATAGAATACTTTATAAAGAACCTGCATGTAGAGAGGTGCTTCTCTCTTTATCCTTTGACCGTATACAATGTCGAAGCCCTCTTCCCATTTCTTGATAAAGTCTGGAATAATTTCTGGCGGATCCTGACCGTCTCCATCCATCAAGACGACTGCGTCGCCAGAGGATACTTCCATGCCACTAACGAAGGCAGACTGCGAGCCGAAGTTCCGCGAATGACTAACGCCGATTACGTGACTATCAGATTTGCTTATCTTTTCTATCACTTCTTCGTCGTTATAAGGGCTACCATCATTCACAAAAATTATCTCATAGTCATAGCCACTGGCTTGAAATACTTTAGAGAAACGTTGATACAAAATTGGAATTGATTGGTTGTCCTTATAACAGGCGACAATAGCTGAAATCTTCTTATCCTTCAGGGGTATATGCACATTCTTCAGTCTGTTGCCTGCTTTTTTCTGCCAAAGAGCCGTAAGCTCGAGACCATCTTTCATCGGTGTGTTGTACTTCCAATCCATTACTTTCTTTGCAAAGTCTGGATTTCCGTACCATTCTTTTAAATCCCATTTTCGATTTTCCATCGTACCAAAAACAGGGTCTTCCTTTATTCCAAATATTTTCTGTGCGTACTTAGCGACCTCACCAAGAGTAGTCTTCTGTCCTGTCGCAATGTTTACAGAAGCACCAGGGTGACTCTTGCAAACCGATAAGGCGGCACGGACGAATGCAGCTGTGCAATCGTCAACATAAACAAAATCTCTAGAGATTTCTTTGTTGACGAAATTCGGGTATTCACCTTTGATTCCGCTTGCAACAAGCGTTGGGATAAGACGATCTGGTTCTTCCCACGGTCCATAGATAGAGTAAAGTCGTAGATTTGCACAAGGAAAATTAAAAAATTTTCCATAGTATTTCAGCATGTATGAAATACCGACTTTCGATACAGCATAGTCACTGTTTGGAATTAATTCATCAGTTTCACTTGGATTAGCGCATTTTAAGCCGTACTCTGAAGAAGTTCCCGCTTGAACAAAGGCCTCACATCCAGCTTCTTGCGCAGCCAATATCAAATTCAACGTACCAATATAGTTAGTTTCATGAATTTTTTTGGCATCAGACTGTCTTGAGTATGCGCCAAATGCCGACAAATTAAAGATGGTTTTTGGCTTAATTCTTTCAAAAACCTCTTTCAAATTATCGAGATCAAGAATATCGAGGTCAATCAGGTTATCAGTTTTCTCTAAAGTTGACAGACGCCAACTTTGATTTGCACCTCTTGATACAGCAAAAACATCGTTTCTTCTTGCGATGAGGCTAAAGAATAATTTTGAGCCAATGAAGCCAGAAGCCCCGATAACAAATATTGGCCCAGCCAGGCTAGAGACATCTTTCCCCACCTTATCACTCCAAATATCGGTGAGGAGATCTTGATATTTATTCATTTAGCATTTCCTCAATCGTCTTGACCATCGAGGTACTATCAAGGCCATTTAATGCGAAATGATAATCTTGGCTACCGTACAGTCCGTTTTCATAGCCATTTGCGCAGAGATGTACGGTCTTGCAACTAACTCCTGCCTTTAGAAGTAGCAAGGATAAGTTCTCGCCTAAACCACCCCTCGAAACGTGCTCTTCCACAATCAAAAGCTTCTTCGTCTTCTGAAGGCTCTTCGCCAACTCACGACTCAGTTTCAGTATTGGTATCTCAGAGACAATAAATATATCTGCAATCTTTTTATCTTTAGAACTAAGCGCGTCAGCAGACTTGATTGCATTTAGTGCAACTGGACCTATCGAGACTATCGTCAGATTATCACCGCTACAAATTTTTCTGGTTGGGGCATATTTCGGCAACTTAATATTTTCCGGCTTAATGCCTTTTCCTAGTCTTAAATATGACGGTCCTTTCTGGGCCATCATCGCTGCGACAACGTCTTGAACATCTTCGGGACAAAAGGGCACATAACAAACCATATGCTGGAACGATGACAGTACAGCGATATCCTCTATCGCATGATGAGTACTCCCCATAATGCCATAGCCATAACCTCCCCCATTCCCGACAATTTTCACATTATGATTATGCAGGCAAACATCTAACCGTATCTGTTCTGCAGGACGGAAAACAGTGAAGGGCGCAATACTATAACAAATAGGGATCATGCCCTCAGAGGCAAGAGCCGCTGCCATCGTAATCATATTTTGTTCGCTCACACCAGTGTTAACAAATCTTTGGCCCATCGCCTCTCTTATTCCCTCGAGCGCCATAAAGCCCAAGTCTCCTGTCAAAAAAACCAATTTCTCGTTGCTATTTGCTAGTCGAGTAATTTCTTCGCCAAATTCTGCTCTCATTCTAGTCCCTTCAAAGCTAATTCATAATCGGCATCGTTCATTGGAAGATAGTGCCACTCGAGCTTATTTTCCATATAAGAAACGCCGCTTCCCTTAGTTGTTTTTGCAATAATACATCTTGGCATTTCACTCATAGACTTTTCTGTCTGCTTGAAAACCTTATCTATCTCCGATAAATCATTGCCATTTTCAATTACATAAGTATCAAGATTGAAAGCCTTCATTTTTTCTTCCAATGAATCTAGATTGAGGACGTCTTTTGAGAAGCCAAAACCTTGTAATCCATTGCGATCAATAATTACCGTCAGATTTTTTAGTTTATGATGAGCTGCAAATAAAATTGCTTCCCATGTCGAGCCCTCGTTACAGTCCCCCTCTGAGATAACGCAGTAAACATGAAATTTCTTCTTTGTATAGCGACTTGAAAAAGCCAGTCCAGTTGCGATCGACAAACCGTGACCCAGACTCCCAGTACCAAAAATGATTCCGGGCACCTTATTCGCTCCGCAAGGAGGATGAGCAGCTAACAAAGTCCCGTCGGCATAGTATGTGTCCAAAAGGGACTCGTCAATACGGCCCGACTTTGCGAGCACAGTATACAAACTAGCTGCAGCATGGCCTTTTGATAATATAAATTTGTCTTCTTTCTTCATCTGCTTAAAGAATAGATGAACCAATAAATCGAGCGATGACAACGACGAACCTATATGACCGGCGTTTGCCCTTTTATACAAACCAAGAACAGTCTTCAAGCAATCCTTCTTTACTAACGATAATGACTTTGATTTTTCCATCCGAACCTCTTATTTATTAGTTTTGATATAATCATACTGAAGCATCTAATTTTTATAAAGTATAACATACATTCTGCTCATAGAAAATATCTCTCAAGACAATACATGCGCTCTATATTTTAACTGCAGGATTGTTAAATCGGTAATAGGCCTACTGTAAAAACATGTGTGATCACAACTATTGCGGCAAAAAGGTATACGATAACTATTAAAATTTTAGGGAGCGAACTTAATGGGCGGCGCAAATATAGCTCTCGGAGTAGTGCAGCGGAGATTATCGACAGTAGCAAATCAGTAAGAAAGAATATTCTCTCTCCGCTAGCGTATATTGTCGGAGAGAAACCCAACATCGCGGTCGATAAAAAGGCTAATAAAAACAAAATTGCATAAAAAGTACCAGTTTTCGCTTTATCAAAAGAGCGGTAAATTAGATAGCTAAAAAACAGCATTATGGATGATCCTGCTATTAATCCAAGATAAGAAGAAATATCAGATACAGTAGATGGAGACGGCAGAGCAAAAAATAGCAGGGCGTTAGACGGCAAGATCTGACATAGTACAGCATAAGTCGCTGCTAATGTTCCGAGCACCGACAAAATTATTTCTTCTCGTCTTTTTGTCCATAATTTATACACTATTGCCACAGCTATGATGATCAGAAAATATGAGTAAAAGTAAATATGGTTTAACGCAATATTCGCTCCAAGCAAAAACTTATCTGTAATAGCGAGCATATCATAGTTTGTAAACCAGATAAACTCTCCGACCTTTCTCACGGCATTTCCTGGTGCGGTTATGCACACAAGACAATTAATCAAAATAAACGCAGAATAGACGAAAAATTTCGGATCAACGCTTTCCTTTTTTACAAATTTGTATCCGAGACCTCCAATCAGAAATGCCAGGAGCACCATCGCTGTCTGTTCGGAATATGAAGCGTATAGAGCCGCTGGGTAAAAAATCCAATATTTCCAATTATCGACTTTTTGATTATCGAAGAAATACCATTTTACTGGCAAAAGCGCAACAACCATTGCCGCCGCTGGATAGAGGTAAGCGAATGAGCCACTTGCCCAAAGTGAACCGAAGTAAAAAGTTTTGTATGGTATGAAGAAAAGCAATGATGCTACAAGCAGCAACGCATAATTCCTTTCTTTCCTCACTGGAGCAGGAAAATAAATCAGACGATAAGTAGCATATACTAATCCCACCAACACAAATGAGCTAAGAATGCGATAAACCCAGAAGTCCAGACCCAGAAGGCTCAGCCAAAGTGAGTGAGGCACAATTTTTCCACCCCATAAATAGTAATAATCAATCAATGCGCTGATAACGCTTCCGTTAAATCGGCTAAGTACGGAATTGTGGTAGACGTCATCGCTTATGGGAACGACTTTGGCATAGATCAACAGAAAAATTGTTAATAACAAAAAGTAAGGCCAACTATTTGCTAAACTTTGAATAATTTTTTTGTGCATTATTGACTCACTGTCCTATTTGAATAAATTATCGTTTGATTGCCGTTTAATCTTGTTATAAGTATACCAATGGTGTATACCTCACCAATTTTCAAGTCACTCTTGCGTATCCTAGCCACAAAGCCATCCTTGCTGTGATCACGAACATCATTGATAATCACAGATACTTCAGGATCTGTGACTGAATAAGTTTTGGCTTTATACACACTTCCCTTCGAATCTTTCAGAACCAAGACATTATTTGTATAAACAGCAGTCTGCATATTATATTCAGGAACCTCCCAGTTATATCTGTTATCAGACCTTCCCCTTATAGATCCTAGGCCAGTAAACACGAGCACACCATTGTCATCCTCAACATTTAACGAAAAACAAACGCTTTCATCACTTATCAGACGTAGCTCTTCCTGATTCAACAGATGGATATCTTGTGAGTTCTTTGCGTTATAGAGGAAGAACAAAATAGGGAAAATAAGGCAAAGAAGGAGCACTGCCAAAGGCCTGATCTGGCGGCTAATTGACAAATATTTAGACTGGGCTATCTTTTGCCAAACTGTTTTTATCGGTGCAAAGATTTTCATCATTTTCCTTCGTAATACTCGTGAGTTTCTTGACAATTTTCGAGTGATAAAAACAATCTTCATCCACATACATAATAGTAAAGTAGCTATTGATATTATAGTTATACCAATCCCAATTGATAAGTAAGGTTGATGATATACCAGCTCGAAGTAATGGCCCCCTTTTCCGACCTCAGCGCCCAAGAAGCCCATATCGACTTTGATTGTTGGGGTCCTCTTGCCATCGATGTACAATTGCCAGCCAGAATTATAAGGAATCGAAAAAAACAATACACCATCCTTTTCTGACACAATTTCACCTGCAATTCTCTTCTGGTTATAACTACTGATCTTCGCACCATTTTTTTTATTTCTATCAGCGACGGACTGGTAATCGAAACTTTCGACAATCTGATCAATGGATTCCTTGGGAACCGCTTTGCTCATGCTTTGACCTTCGTCGATAATAACGGCTGACAACAGAACCTGGTCTTTCTGACCATCGGTCAAGCTCGAGAAGTCTTGTAACGAAACGTACTTATCGAAAACAAGGCCAAGCCCAAAGAAATTCTTGTTTTTGTATATATATGAACCTTCATCCTGCCCGATGAGTTCATATCCTTGAAAAGGTGAAGCCGAACTTTTAGTAATAAAATATTTGACACCAACAAGATTGCGAAGATAGTCTCTACCGACGAATCCGTCGAAGGAACGGTAGGCGAAACTGCTATCAATCAAGTGCATTTCGGTCAAGAAATCAAGATAGCCCTTAGTCATAAATGACTGATAAAAATCCGTTCCTTGGTAGTCCTGCATTAACGCATCATTGCAGCAAAAAACCGAATCAAAATTTTTATCAATACGGAAAAGCGACTTATCGGTAGAATTTATCCATTTTACCAACCGCGCGGACGAATCATTATATCCTCTTGAGCCAGTATAAGACGCTCTTTCTAGAGTTGGGCGGTCAACAGTTCTGCACGAAAAGATTAAAAGTTCAGAACAAACGACTGCCAACAAGATAATTTTGAATAGTTTCCAGCCGAGCCTCGCATGCGCCAGCAAAAGGAGAAAATAGACGGACAGGAAGATCACTGCAGATATTAATACATTTTCATCAACCATCTCCTTAGAAGATATGTTTAGCAAGATCAACACAGCCATCAAAAAAAAGTAAGTGAAGGATAAGATTAATTTGCTGAGCTGAATTTTTCTCTCCGCTATAACATCAAGAGCTAACACAGAGAGATATATAATGACAAATGGGGTGAAATACCCGACCAGACGGTAGTATTCTCCAGAGAAACCGTTTAGGACAAACCGAAGTCCCGGCATAAACAAAATCAAAAGAGAAAACACAAATAAACTCAGCAGCAAAATAGTCTTTTTCTTCCCAAGGCCCCTGAGTGCTTGAGGCAATATAATTAGGGGGAATAACCCAGCATAAAGCATTGGAGCCTCAAGGTAATTTTGCCAGCCTGTAAATTGATTGCCTATGCCGAACATATCATTTGAGAAAAAACGCCCAATAGTTGTTTTGAACTCGATTGTGCTTTGAAATGAAATAAACGAATGTGCGAAACTTTGAAGAACTGAACCGCTGGCTGTAACCCGTGGGGACTGGAGGAGTTCCATGAAATTTGGTATAAAGAAGATCGATCCTAGGCCAACCCCCAATACTATGAAACCAATGTATTTCAGCAAGCATACCCCGCCACTCTTCATTAACGCTTTATTTGGTAGCTCTGCAAGCCATAGATGCCTGAATAGAAAATAACAAGCCGGTAATATCGAATAGAAATAAACGTCCATCGGATGATATAACGCAAGCCAAGCATAAGAAAAAACAAGGTATTGCCATTTCTTATTATCTTTGAGGTAAACTTCGATTGCTAACAATAAGAGTGGGAGGAACACAACCGCCGTAGTATAATTGTACCAGCCGCTGTACAAAATCATGTAACTGGAAAAAGCATAGAGGAGCGCACCTATCGTCGAAGAAAAACTTCTGAATCCAGCTTTTTTGAGATATAGGTAAAAAAATACTCCGGCAAGAATAATCTTCACATATAAAAAATACGCGAAGAAATAGACAACAAATTTTGTGGCAAATAGTGCTGTCGCTAGAACAAATGGATCAACGACACTAATACGGTTCAGACTACCAGCGAATATATTAGCACCAAGTCCAATATTCATGGACCATGTCGGAAAACCATTTGTTTTCAAATATTCAGAAAAATGAAAATAATTTGGCCAAGCATTTAACCAAATGTCTTTTGCTACATCTGTGTAAATAAATAATTTATGCAACGTTAAGAAATCTTTAAGAGCAATAAGACCGATTAGGGCCAATAGTCCTATCAGAAGTAGCATATATTTCTTCTCTATGTAAGTATTTTTTTTCACAAATAATCCCTAATCAATAAACAACGCTTCATTTATTATAACCTTTTATCTTGGATAAAAATAATTTAATCGTGTTCATATCTTTTTTGAGTGAACGGTTTCTTTTTACAAATTTGGACAAGAGCGAAAAAGCATGAATTATTGCCTTCATTTTTTCTCGAGCAATCAGAAAATTATGCTGCTTCATGAGCAACGCAAGTCTGAATAATAAAAAGAGTGGCAGAGTCAATACAAAAATAGGTGTTGTAAGATTTTGCCAGTACATTATCAGACGATTCCGCTCTGCGTAGTAGTGCTCAAAGGCTGATGGTTTATCCGTTCCGCCACCGAAATGAACAACGGAAATACTTGAATCGGCCACGATCTTATAACCAGCATTCAGAACTTTCCAAGAAAGACCAACGTCCTCCATATACATAAAGTAATCATCGAATCCACCAAGTTGCTCAAATAGGTCTGTACGAATAAAAAGCGCGCAACCACTCGCCCACTTGGCCAGGTAAAGATTTTTACTAGGTTTATAGGGTTTACCACTGCTCATCCCAAGCGTCGTACCTGTCAAAAAGATAAAATCACCAGCGCCGACTTGAATAATATTTTCCTTATTCACAATAGTTGGCGCGACGATACCGATATTGTCATCAGACTCAAAAAGTTCTATCGCTGTTTCAAATATACCCTGGCAATCAACGGTAGTATCGTTATTTAGAATAAAATAAAAGTCATATTTTCTACCTGACTTTCTTATCTCCTCGTGTGCATAATTATAAGCACCAGAAAATCCAAGATTTGACGGCGTTTTAAAAGCAGTCACCATTGGGAAGTTCTTTTTGCAATATTCAATCGAATCGTCGCTTGAATCGCTATCAATTAATACTAGATCTGTCAGCCCATGCTTATCCGAACGAATCAATGAGGAAAAACAATCGTGCAAATATTTTTTACCATTATAATTGATTACGATAACCGCGATTTTTGGCGAGACTTTGTTCATTTCACAAACCCTTTCATCATCTGCCAATGAATATCGTCGTATTTTTTCGATAACTCTAATGAATTCTTTGACAGCTCATTATAATTCGAGAATATTTTTTCCAGACCAGCTTCGTATGATTTCGCATCCATTCTAACAACTTCACCCGTTTTATTCTCTCGAATATCATCAGCTGTGGAGTGGGTATCTGTTGTCATCACTGGCAAACCGAAGCAGAAGAATTCACGACACTTCATACTGTCACCATAATAGTTGAAACTCCAGTTCCCATTATAAAGTGCCAACCCGATGCCCGATTTAGAAATTGCTTCGAGTGCTTGGTCATGAGAAATGTAACCAAGAAACTCAACCTTCTTAGCCAAACCAAGCCTTTTTACCTCTTTCTCCAGCTCCTGTCTTTTCGGTCCGTCACCAGCAATTCTGAGTTTCAACTCAGGAAATTTTACTTCAAGAGACTTCATGGCTTCAAAAAGATTATTGAAATCGAGCTGCTCACCAAGGATACCAAGAGTAATTAGAGTAAATTTGTCTCTTTTATTTTTCACATGTGGTTTATAATCTTCTGAAGGCATATTTGGAACATACAGATTCTTCTTTTCTGAAACACCCAACTTTTTGCGCAATAAAAAAATTCGAGAGGAAACATTCCACACCTCATCAGCATTATTGATGCAATAACGATCGATCCTCTGATAACACCAGTTCAGCATCTTATCTCCAAAACGTGTTTCGGTATAATCGACTGTGTAGAATATAGCTTTTTTGATCTTACCCATTTTCTTGAGCAAAACGCCAGAAACTGCATTTAGGGGATCTGCGCCAATAAAAACTATCTCCTTAGCGTCTTTTCGCTGAGCAAAATATCTGTAGGTCAAAAATATTTCTGAAATATACCTCAAGATTGAAACTTTGGAAATTATCTTAAGTTGCTTCTCCCCAGAGATCTCTCCAGACTTGTACATATAAACTGTGGAAGGTATCTGTCCATCGATAGAGTGTCGAACGTGGATAAAATCAGTTTTGTGATTCACAAGAGTCTCAACCAGCGTATTCACAGGTGCTTCAAAAATCTGGCCTTTCACGATACTGGCATGTCCCAATATGGCAATCATCGTATAAGTTCCTTTGACTTAGACTCATCTATAGGAATCAAATCAGCTTCGTTAAGCTCAGGGATGCGTACTTCCTTTATTTTTGATTCAAAGCCTAGCTCTTCCTTAGCCTTGTCAACATTCAAAATAAGATCCTTCAGATTGTTGTTGGCTGGCAAATAGTTTACCTTAAAGCTATATTTTTCTTTGAACATTTCTACTAATTCATTGATCGTGACAACTTTCGGATTTGAGATGTTCCACAGCCCCGAACCCTCATAGTTCATCGCCAGCCTGATCGCCGCACAAGCATCGGAAACATGAAGAAAGTTTCGAGCTTGAGCACCATCGCCATAAATTGTCACTTCGCCTTTATCGACAATACTTGAGAGAAAGTTATAAATCACACCTTTTGGGTTTCCCTCACCATAAACATTTGGGAAACGTAAAATGCAGTAATCTATTCCATTGATATCCTTTGCTAATTGCAATAAATCCTCAGCGATTTTCTTTGATAGACCATAATATGTGTTTGGAGCTAAAAGATCATCCTCGGAAGACTCTTGTTCCTTTGGCTCACCATATACTGCACCAGTTGAAGTATAAGTTATCTTCTTTATATTATTTCTGTTAGCTTCCTCTATCAGGTTGCCCAGTGTATTAACGTTCACGTTTATTAGTTCTGCGATACTACCGCTAAAAAGACCAACGAGATGCACAATTTGATCAATATTTTTATTCTTTTCAAAAAATTCAACGACTTGGTCCTTGTCTAGAAGATCGCCTTCAAATGAAACAACCTCGAAATCATCCTCTATAATCTTCGTTAGGTTGGAGCCAATAAACCCACTCGCTCCTGTGATGCAAACTCTTTTTTTCGCCAGCTGACCGTGCTCAGACATGTGTACCTTTCATTAAAATGCTAGTCATTCCAAAGCCAAGTCTCCTTCTTGAGTACCGAAGTAAATTCTTCATCGCTGAGCTTCTTAGCATTATTAGAATTAAATTCGTCAAACTCAATCTGATCGAGCTTGCCATATTTCTCTGCTAGTGAGAGGTCATCGTACTGTGGCAAGATAACATAATACTTATCATTAAAAATTTTTGTTCGTGGTGCTTCATTTTTCGAGACCAACACTTCGTGCATTTTCTCACCGGGTCGGATACCAATTACCTCGTGCTTTGTATCTTTATCTCCAAAAAGATTTGTCATAACAGATACGATATTAGAAACCTTGGTCGCAGGCATTCTCATTACAAAAATCTCTCCACCCTCAGAGTTTATGACAGCTTCGAAAACCAAGCCAATAGCCTCTCTAGTACTCATCAAGTACCTAGTCATATCAAGGTCAGTAATCGTAACGAAATTATTCTCTTTAATTTGTCTTTTGAATAATGGCAACACGCTGCCATTAGTACCCATGACGTTGCCACCGCGAATGCAAACAAATTTCGTATCGGAAATGTAATTTCTATTAGCATTTATAATCATCTTCTCTCCACACGCCTTGGTGCAGCCATAGTGATTGAAAGGATCCACAGCTTTATCAGTTGAGATATCAACAACTTTTTTGACGTTATTCTCTATCGCACACTCGATAACGTTCTGAGTACCATAAATATTTGTAAGAACAGCTTCCCAACAATTTTCTTCACAAACTGGTACGTGCTTCAAAGCAGCAAGATGAAAAACGAAATCTGACCCCTTCATCGCGAGACCTAGAATATTCTTGTCGCGAACATCCCCAATAATGAACTTAAGCGCAGGGTGATTGCCGAATTCTCGCTTCATTTCAACTTGCTTGTGCTCACCGCGTGAATAAATTCGAATCTCTTTTGGCTCGTATTTCTCAAGCATTTGCTTGACTAATTCATGGCCCCAAGAACCAGTTCCCCCTGTTACAAAAATTGTTTTGTTATTAAACATCATTCCTCCTTAGGAATTTCTAATTTTACTAAATAACCATATTTTAAATTTCGGTGGAACGATAAATATTGAGATATATTGTAAACAATTATAAACTTTGTCAGCAAAAGTCATTGTATAACCTGAAACACGAGAATACTTGTTTCGAATAGCGATAGTACTCAACTCCATCTTCTTTAGCTTTTTGAATGTCGCTGAATTTGGGTGCTCCCGATAACGAATCAAAATCTGCTGGATATTTGCAAATTCATACTTGGAACCAATTCTGAAAGACATGTCTAAATCTTCGGCTGGTGGCCAGGCTAAGTCGTATTTGCCAGCCTCATCAAGACATGATTTACGAATTATTGCTGAAGGCTGGGCCACTGGTGAATAACGAAAAATTGTCTTCCTAAGAGAAGTATCATCAGGCGCATATTTACGAATACCTTTGTCTCCCGTGTAATCAAAAAATTGTAAGAAACCGCCGCAAATCCCAACTTTTGGATGGCTCTCCATAAAATCATACTGTAGCTGTAGTCTCTCCTTTACAGAAACATCATCAGCATCCGCCCAGACAATGTATTTTCCTGTTGCAAAAGAAATACCTTTATTTCGATTACCAGCAATCCCCAGATTTTTCTCGTTTCGGTATAATTTAATCCGTTCGTCGTCTTTTGCATACCGTTCTATAATCTCAGCCGTGCCATCAGTGGAGCAATCATCAACAAGAATAAACTCGAAATCGTGAAACGATTGGTTGATGATGCTGTCCATCGTCTCTGCTATATATTTCTCCGCATTATAGACAGGCGTCACGACTGAGACTTTAGGCTTATTTGTCATTTGTAATTCTGTTATTTATAAATCTCTTCAGTGCAATACTATCAAAAAATTCTCTTTGGAGCAATCGGCCTTAATTTACTAACGAATATTACGGCGACCATCTGGCGAAATTGCCTGTTCGGAAACATTGCAAGAACTCCTAACCAACAATTTTTCGAATATAGTCGCTGATTTCTGCCCCTATCTCTTTATCTTTCAGAGCAAATTCGATATTAGTTTTAATATAGTCAACCTTGTCACCAATGTCATATCTCTTACCTGTTATCTGGTAGGTCAAGAGATTATGTTCGGAGGCAAGCTTTCTCATAGAGTCAGTAATTTGGATTTCGCCTTTAACACCGGGCTTTGTCTTCTCAATCAATTTAAAAATCGTTGAGTTGAAGATATAACGCGAAGAAATGGCCAACCGTGACGGGGCTTCTGCAACACTTGGTTTTTCGACGAGATCGTTCACATTATAATACATAATCCCGTCAGTTGTTTTCGAGGGATCTGGATCGTAATCCAAAATCCCATATCTTTGGACATCTTCAGCATCCTTAACAAATTCAGAAGCAACCACCGTCTTTTCAGTTTCACTATAAATTTGGCACATTTCCGATAAACATGGCATTCCGCTGTTTGAGCTGATTATTGTGTCTCCAAGAAGCACTGCGAATGGCTCATCCCCTACGAAATATTTTCCTTGATATATTGCATCTGCCAGTCCTAACTGTCTCTTCTGGCGCACAAAATGGATATGAGCAAGGCTAGATATCTTCAAAAGAGACGCGAGCAGCTCGTCTTCGCCTTTTTTTAGCAAGTTTTCCTGCAGCTCGTAAGATGGGTCAAAGTGATCCTCGATAGCTCGTTTGTTTCGTCCGGTCACAATTAATATTTCTGTTATGCCAGAAGCTACGGCCTCCTCAACAACATACTGTATAACTGGCTTGTCAACAATAATAAGCATCTCTTTCGGCTGAGCGATAGTCGCGGGCAGAAGTCTAGTTCCGAGACCTGCCGCAGGGATAACTGCCTTTCGAATATTTTTCATAATTCCAATCTAATATATTTGTTCAACGTTAGTAATTTGAACCCAATTCAAACTTATGAGTTACTATCTACCAATCGAGTAATACTCAATGCCGAGGCTTTTAACGACCTCTGATTGGTAGATATTACGGCCGTCGAAAATTATTGGCGTTCGCATTATGTTTTTAACCTTTGCGAGGTCAATCTGCTTAAACTCGTCCCACTCAGTTATAATAAGTAATGCATCAGCACCTTCACAAGCATTCATAGCTTTTTTCGCAAATTTAATCTCGGGCATTAGTCGAGCTAAATTTTCGGCAGCAACGGTATCAAATGCAACTATATCAGCACCTAGCGCACTTAACGCTTCAAGAATAGGAACAGAAGGTGCCATTCTGATATCGTCAGTTTTTGGTTTAAAAGCAATGCCCCAAACGGCGATTTTTTTGCCCTTTAAGTTGCCTAAACGGTTCTGAACTTTTTGAACAAACTTTTCCCGCTGCAACTTGTTAACTACCTCAACTTCATCAAGAATTTTGAAATCAACGTTATTATCCTTTGCAATCTGGATCAACGCCTCAACATCCTTTGGAAAACATGAACCTCCATAGCCAAGGCCAGCGTTTAAGAAAGCTTTTTCACCAATTCGCTTATCAAGCTTCATTCCTTTCGCTACTTCAACAACATTAGCACCAACTTTTTCGCAAATGCCGGCGACAGAATTGATGAAGGAGATCTGAGTTGCAAGATATGAATTTGAAGCATATTTGATCATCTCTGCAGTTTCAAGATTGGTAATCAAGACAGGTGCCTCGAGAACCTCATAAAGCTTAGCAACTTTTTCTGCCGCTTTGTGACCGTTCGAGTGTCCAATTACAACACGATCGGGACGCATCCAGTCTTCTAGTGCTGTACCTTCTTTCAGAAACTCTGGATTAGAAATAACATCAAATTCTCCCTTGTAGTGTTTAGCAATTGTCTCTCGAACAAGCTGTCCAGTGCCGATAGGCACAGTGCTCTTATTCACGACAACTTGACAATGAGTAAGATTCTTACCAATCTGCTCAGCTGCTGCTAAAACGTATTTGAGATCTGCTCGTCCGTCTTCGTCTGGAGGAGTACCTACTGCGATAAATATTATTTCGCTATCCAGTATGTTTGTTGCTAAAGAAGTAGTAAATTTTATTCGTCCTGCCTCGAGGTTCTTCTTGATTAGCTCTTCAATGCCTGGCTCATAAATTGGCGACTTAGCCTCATTCAACTTCTTGATTTTTGTCTCATCGAGATCAACACACACAACATCATTCCCCAGCTCAGCTAGACATACTCCCTGAACCAAGCCAACATATCCAGTACCGATAACCATTACTTTCATATATGCGTTCTCCAAATATTAATAACCAATAGAGCGAAACCAGGAAACTGTCTTTTTCAGGCCCTCATCAAGCATCACTTTCGGTTCCCAACCAAGCTTGGTTGTAGCCAGCGTGATATCAGGCTTACGCTGAGTCGGATCGTCAGCAGGTAGCGTTTTATGAACTAACTTGGACTTTGAGCCGGTAATCTGAATTACTTTTTCAGCCAATTCTAACATCGTAAACTCGTTAGGATTGCCGATGTTAATTGGGCCTTCCTCGTCTGACTCGATCATTCTTATCTGAGCATCAATCTGATCATCAATATAGCAAAAAGAACGAGTCTGTTTGCCTTCACCGTAGATAGTGATGTCCTCGCCCGAAAGAGCTTGACGAATGAAATTTGTAATAACACGACCATCAAAAGGCTGCATTTTTGGTCCGTAGGTGTTAAAAATACGAATCAACCCAGTATTTACACCAAAATCTTTTTTATAAATGTAGATAAGCGCCTCAGCAAAACGCTTGCCTTCATCGTAGCAAGCTCGCTCGCCGTAGCAATTAACATTGCCCCAATAGGTTTCCTTCTGCGGATGCTGACTTGGGTCAGGGTCGCCATAAACCTCCGAGGTTGAAGTATGAAAAAAGCGTGCATTATTGGTTCGAGCGACATCAAGCATATTACGAACCCCCTCAGAGCAAACTCTTAGGGTTTCAATTGGCAACTTGCGATAATCAATTGGCGAAGCAGGGCAGGCCAAGTCAAGAACAAAATCAATTTTTTCATCAATCGTGAATGGTTCACAAATATCAATTTTTCGAAAGACAAAATTAGGATTATTAAGAAATTCAGCGATATTCTCCTCTTTGCCAGTTGCCAGATTGTCCAGACATATAACTCTCCCTCCCTTTTTAAGAAGTGCGGAAACCAAATTTGAACCAATAAAACCAGCGCCTCCGGATATTAAATACGTCTTCATGTTATACCCTTATTCCTTCTTTATGTTTCAGATAATAATTTAAAATCCTGGCACGATAAAAAATTGCCATTGTGTCAAAAAACATTTTCTTTATTGCATTACCATTTGCAGCGCCAACTCCAGAGACATTAAAGTTCATCTCTACTGGCGCTTCGAAAATCCTTCTGTATCCCAATTGGTGCGCTATCACAAGCATCTCAAGATCATATGCATATTGCTTTACAATTATCCGCGGCATTACGTCAAGCGCTACCTTGCGTTTTAGAAATTTTAGTCCTGTTTGAGTATCTGTAACGCTTAGTCCGAATAATATTTTAATCAGAAGCTGATAGCACCTGGACAAAAAACGACGAAGCGGAGGATAATTTACTCGCGAAGCAGGGTGCCGTTTCGAGCCGATGACAAAATCAGCATCAAAAATTTCCATCAACCTGACACATTTATCAAATTGCTTCGGGTCAAAATCACCACCGGCATCTGTAAATGTAATAATCTCTCCTCTCGCCTTCTGTGTGCCGTATTTCAACGCATATCCCTTGCCATGATTTTGGCTATACTCAAAAACACGCACATTTTTCGAATTGTGACGCTTAGCTTCCTCGGCTGTTCGATCAGGCGATCCATCAACGACGACAATGACCTCATATTCATAGTCTAAAATATCATGAGCTTTCAATATTTCGTCTATGGTGTCGTAGATACACTTTTCCTCTTTATACGCCGGGATTATTATTGAAAGTTTCGGTGTCTTGTCCATATTCACCTTTCAAAAAAAATATAATTTGCTCTTTTTTAGTATATAGATAGTATACCATCATTAAGAAGAATAATAGACCAAAGGATGTAATTAAAATCCTTACGATGAACAGTATTGACGGGTGATAGAAATAAATTACCAGAAGGCTAGCTAATGTAATCAATCCGAAGAACCATAGAAAGACATAATTTTTGATAGCTAGGTAATAATTTGCCAGCAGATTAACTAGTGAGCAAAAAAGAAAAGCAAGTCCAACTTCCGGCAAGAGATAAAAAAATTCAGAATATTGACGGCCGTAAAGAATCAACAGAATTTTTCCTGGCATCATTACGTAGATACCAAGAATCAGCAGACCTATGACCACCGTGCCAGCCAATCCCATAAAAAAGAGGCGGTAATGCTTCTCTCCAGTCGTTTTTCTCTCGGATATCATCGGGAAGAGCACTGAAGAGATCGGTGCTGTGATAAATAAGATAATCTTTCCTACAGTCGAGACAGCAGAATATAGTCCTGCCTCTGGTCCAGGAAAAAAATGATTGATCATAATAATATCGATATTCATTATAACAGCAAGGAATAAAGCATTTAAAAATGATGGGATCGAATAATTAAAGATTTCTTTCCTGCTAAAAACAAGATCCTCTTTATCTTTCGACTCTGAGACGGACAAAACTCTTCTCGCCTGGTACAGAGTCAGAAGATAAATAGACGCACCTGAAAAAACAATCGCTATTAGTGCACCATCTATGCCGAAGCCTATCCGGACTAGAATGTATCCGGCGACTAACCGTAGCAACGCTTCCGCAACATTTGATATAGAGACTTCTCGGAATTTCTGAGCCCCCTGTAGTATCCCTCGATTGACGACGACAGTATAGCCAAAAATCATTGAAACAAGCGCAATAACGATAGGTACAGGATTAGATATCGAGAAAAACTTACCTATAAATGAGATAAAAAAGATTCCAATGAAAAGCAGACATGCAGAGAGAACAAACATGTATTTAGTAAGCTTGCCAAAAAGCTTGTTCAGCGCTCCGAAACAAGCTCGGTGATAGAAGTCACTAGCATATCTAGTGACAACATTGCCTATTGCTCCCCCGCCGATCGTAACTATCAACATCATTGACAGCAGGGCTGTCATCTGGCCATATTGTTCTGGACCGAGCATCCTACCCATCAGCATATTATAGAGATACGAGCAAAAGCTACCGATTATGGTTCCAGCAAATATTATTCCAGTATTTAACAAAAGTTTTTTTGAATCTTTCATATATTAAAATATACAGATTGATTTGAAAATGATCAAGTGATATTATCAAAAGTAAGATTTATGAATAGTAAACTATCGAGGAGATTTTATGAAAGGTATAGTTTTAGCTGGTGGTAGCGGTACGAGACTTTATCCGCTGACGATGGCGATGAGTAAGCAGCTTTTGCCTGTTTATGATAAGCCGATGATCTTTTATCCACTCTCAATCTTAATGCTGGCTGGCATTCGAGA
>Ga0194057_10000086_pt1 | contig 42221 bp, 41 predicted proteins | sample SepL4415m_MetaG_FD_155474 | JGI IMG/M metagenome (GOLD analysis project Ga0194057, IMG submission 155474) | Anoxic zone freshwater microbial communities from boreal shield lake in IISD Experimental Lakes Area, Ontario, Canada - Sep2016-L442-15m | ecosystem: Environmental > Aquatic > Freshwater... | reverse complement strand
GCCGTACTCGGTGTCATTAGCGAGTGCAATCGCTTCTTCATCAGTATCGAAGGTGACGATTGGTGCGACTGGACCAAAGACTTCATTGCGAAGAATTGGATTCTCTTTCTTAACAGAAATCACTGTCGCTGGATAGAAAGCACCGACACCATCAGGAGTTTTACCACCGAGCTTTAGTTCCCCGCCAGCAGCAACGGCGGCATCAACTAATTCAGCAATTTTATTGCGCTCTTTTAGCGAGACACTTGCGCCGAGTTGGGCACCGGCATCTAAACCTGGTGCGACTTTTAGCGCGCCCATTGCGGCCGTAAATTTTGTCGTGAATTCTGCCGCAACTTTATTTGCAACAATGAAACGATTTGCTGCAGTGCAGGCAGCGCCACCATTGCGCATTTTTGCAATCATGGCACCGGCAACTGCTTGATCAATATCGGCATCGTCCAGCACTACGAATGGCGCATTTCCACCCAGCTCCATTGATGTGCGAAGTACAAGATCGGCGGACTCTTTTAGCAAGGTGCGGCCAACTTCAGTTGATCCAGTGAAGGAAAGATTTCGTACTCGTGGGTCGTGCAACATTTTGGAAATCATGGCACCAGTTTTAGATGGCAGAACTAGATTGATAACGCCCTTAGGAAGGCCAGCGCGATGCAAAATATCTACGATCCAAAGCGCGGTCAATGGGGTTTCAGTCGCTGGTTTTAAAATCATTGTGCAACCGGCAGCAATTGCAGGTCCAATTTTTCGAGTCGCCATCGCCGCTGGAAAATTCCAAGGTGTAATAAGTAGTGAAACGCCAATTGGTTGATGGGTTACCAAGATTCGCTTATCACCGGATGGAGATGATCTGAAGTCGCCGGGTGTGCGGACCGCTTCTTCGGCGAACCAACGAAAGAATTCGGCGGCGTAGGCAATTTCGCCCTTTGCGTCGGTTAAGACTTTGCCATTCTCCATTGAAACTATCTTGGCGAGGTGATCGCTTTCGGCGACCATAATTTCAAATGCTTTACGCAATATTTCACTACGCACTCGTGGTGCGGTTTTAGCCCATGAAGGAAAGGCGCGATGCGCGGCGGAAATGGCTGCTTCACATTCGCTATCGCCAGCTGTTGCTACTTCGCAGATTGCCGATCCAGTGCTCGGATCTATAACGGGGATAGTTCCGTTGCCTTTGACCCAGGCGCCATCGATATAAAGGTCCGTTTTCAATTCCATGAAGCAAGCATACGCCCGCAAATAGACGTAAAATCAGGCTTCGAGGAACGTAGTTGCTGGCAAGCAACGCGCATATAAAGAGAAGAGTGTGTTGTGCCTAAATCTTGGACCGATGGTGCTCCAGAACCGATGGTTCTTCAAGACCATGCACACTTGAAAGATCCATTTTCATATAAGTTAAAGAAGGCTTTTCTTGGTAATCCGCTCAACCGCCATTCACTTTCACATCAAAGATTAAGTAAAAGATTCGCACTCGGCATTCTTTCATCTGACTGTATTTCATCATCTGCGTATGGCAGCGAACAGATTTTAATTGCGCTGCTTCCGGCATTTGGTCTAGCAGCCTTCCATCTATTAATGCCAATGACTGCGATCGTTCTTGCAGTACTAGTAATTGTTACATTCTCTTATCGAGAAGTTGTCCAGATTTATACAAAGTCTGGCGGTGCCTATGTAGTCTCGCGAGATAACTTAAGTGCACTCTTCTCCCAAATTGCAGCAGTCGCACTGATGCTTGATTACATCGTTACGGTCGCAATTCAATCCTCTGCGGGTATCGATGCCATTATTTCTACTTTTAATTCGCTTGTGCATTACAAATTGTGGATGACTGTCGCTGTAATCGCGATTTTAACTTTTGGTAATTTACGTGGCGTAAAAGAAGCAGGCGCAGCATTTGCCCTCCCAACTTACCTATTCGTTATTTCATTACTTGTTGTCTTCGGAATGGGTATCTACCGTTCTGTGACTGGAACTTTAACCAAGTTCGATCCACATTCTTTGAATGGCGCGGTTCAGATTGGGCATGCGAAGGGCCTGCTTAATTTCGCAGCGATATTTATCTTGATGCGCGCCTTTGCAAATGGTGGTTCATCACTTACTGGACTAGAAGCTATTTCAGATGGCGTTGCGCTATTTAAAGTTCCAGAAGGCGTAAACGCAAGAAAAACACTTCTTATTATGAGTGCGATTCTTGGAACTCTCGTCTTCGGTGTCTCTTGGTTTGCCCATGCAACTTATGCAACGCCGTACACCGCGGGTTCGCCAACTGTTATTTCACAAATAGCAAGAGCCACCCTTGGAAGTGGAACGTTTGGTTCGATCTTCTTTTACGTTGTGCAAGCCGCAACAATGTTGATTCTTATTACTGGTGCAAATACTGCTTATAGCGGCTTCCCATATCTAGTTAACTTCGTTGCTAATGACGGCTTTTTACCGCGTCAATTAACCAAGCGCGGTCACCGCCTTGCTTTCTCAAATGGAATCATTCTTCTAGCCTCTGCAGCAACAGTTCTAGTTATTGTTACTAGGGCTTCAGTGGATCACCTTGTTGCTTATTACGCACTCGGCGTCTTCACCGGTTTTACTTTGGTTGGTTTTGGAATGGCAAAGCGTGCCTTAACAAATAAGGGCGCTGGCTGGCGTTATAGTTATGTGATTAACACGCTTTCCGGCATTGTTTCACTTGTAATTGTAATTATTTTTGCCGTTGTTAAATTCACTGAAGGTGCTTGGGTAATTATTGTAATTACGCCAATTCTTGTAACACTTTTGCTTCGACTAAATCGCCAGTACCGTCGCGAACAAACTGCTCTGCGAGTTAATGCTAAAGAATCTCGGGCCACTTCAATTCCACGGCATGATGTAACCGTTCTTGTAGATAGCGTTGACCTGGCAACTGTTGGTGCGATTCGATATGCACGCAGTCTCAACCCAAGACATTTAAGCGCCGTTCACTTTGTGATTGATGACCAGCGCGGTGAAACGATCTCGGCAGAATGGGCAGCTAATCCGGGCCTATCTGATGTTGAATTAGAACTCATTGATTGTCCTGATCGCAGATTGCCAAATGCCGCGGTTGATTATGCGATTCGTGCGACTTCAGCCTCTGATATTGAACTAACTCTTTTATTACCTCGACGTTCGTACTCACGTTTCCTTGGCAAGGTATTGCACGATCAAACTGCAGACACGATCGCCGCACCAATCTCCCAACTTTCAAATGTGGTTGCAACAATTATTCCATTCGATGTCGAAGGAATTATTTCCGGTGAAAGTATTTTGAAACCTTCACATGTCGAAGTTAAAAAGAGTGCGCCTGTTGTTGTTAAAGAAGCTGCACCAGTAATTAGTGTTGCGCTAAACAATGACCCACAAGTCATAAGCCATTACAACGAAAGTATTTTGCCGATTGCTAAGGCAACTTGGCGCAAGCGTGCGCATGTTCGTGGACATGTGACTTCTATTCGAACCGCACCATCTGGTGGTGCACCACGCGTAGATGTTGAAGTTTGGGACGCTACCGGCGGAATCACTCTGCAATTCTTGGGACGGCGTGAAATCGCTGGGCTAGATGTTGGTGCAACAATTTGCGCCGAAGGCATGGTTGGCGAAAATGAAGGTTCATTAACGATTCTGAATCCTTCATATGAGATCGTCATTTAACTTCAATGGGACTGGCGTTCAAGACTTACGCAATTAGTGATCTCGGTTTACATCGCGATGGCAATGAAGATTCCGCCCTTGCGGCACCTCGAATAGTTGCGGTTGCTGATGGTATGGGTGGCCATGCCGGTGGTGAAGTCGCCTCTAAAATCGCGATTTTGGCGCTGGCTGATCTGGAACCAATTCTTAGTGATGCAAATATCGATTCTGATTCGCGAGAAGATTTATTACTCAATATTTCTTATGAAATTGATAAGCAAATTTCAGAACGTTCTAAGGCAGAGCCAGAACTATCAGGCATGGGAACCACGCTAACCGCGCTGCATTTGGCCGAAGATTCCGTGGAATTGCTGCATATTGGTGATTCGCGTTGCTATTCATACCAAGAGGGAAAATTTATCCAACTCAGTTATGACCACACTGTTATGCAAGAGCTGCTGGATCAAGGACGACTAACTCCCGAAGAAGTAATTAATCATCCACAGCGTTCGCTCTTAACCCAAGCACTCATGGGCGATTCTGGCATCGATCCAGCGCTTTTAATTTTCCCGGCCAAAATCGGTGACAACTTTTTACTATGCAGTGATGGTTTAACCGTCGTGTTATCCGATCAAGAAATTAATAAATTGATCAAGAAAAATTCTGGTGATGAGCTAGTCAGCGCTCTTGTTGAGGCTGTTAAGGCAAAAGGTGCACCGGATAACGTAACGGTCTTGTGGGTTGAGGTTGTTGAAAGTTCTGATGCAACTAAAAAGATTTTGATTGGTGCCGCAAATGAATAAATTATTTGGCGCGCGCTATCGCATTGGTGAAATGATCGGCACCGGCGGAATGGCTGATGTTTATATCGGAGAAGATTCCAGGCTTTCGAGAAAAGTCGCCGTAAAAGTCTTGCGCAGTGATCTTGCGCGCGATCCATCTTTCTTGGCGCGATTTCGCAAAGAGGCACTTGCCGCGGCTGGCTTAAATCACCCAGGAATCGTTGCTGTGTATGACTCTGGTGAAGATGGTGCTAATTCATACATAGTTATGGAACTCGTAAAAGGTGAAACGTTACGTGAAGTATTACGAAGTGGTAAACCACTACCGACCGAACGCGCGCTTGAAATTATTTCCGGAGTTTTAGAAGCGCTAACTTATTCGCACGAAAATGGCATTATCCATCGCGATATAAAGCCCGGAAACATTATGTTGACCGAAAATGGCGATGTTAAGGTGATGGATTTTGGAATTGCGCGCGCTATGGATGACATCGGCGCAACGATGACAAATACTTGGAACGTCGTTGGAACTGCTCAGTACTTATCGCCCGAGCAAGCAACTGGTGAGAATTCAGATTTACGAAGTGATATTTATTCCGTTGGTTGCTTATTGTTTGAACTTCTAACTGGTCGCCCACCATTTACTGGTGACACCCCAATTGCGATTGCCTACCAACATGTTTCGGCGCATCTGCCGGTTGCATCTGAGATCAACACAGATCTCGATTCAAATATCGATACCTTGCTTTCAATTGCCCTCGCAAAGAACCCGGCTGATCGCTACCAAAGCGCGGAAGCTATGTTGGCTGATGTTCTTCGCGTTATGAAGGGGCAAGCAGTAACAACCAAGATTAAGAAAATTGTTCCAAGGCGAAGGTTCTTGGTACTTGGTGGTGGAGCGCTAACGCTTGTTCTATTAGTTGCTCTAGCTTTCTCTTTGAAATCTCCAACTGTGACTTCTAACTTTCAGGTGCCAAACGTTGTTGGCTTAACCGAGCAACAAGCGCGCGACATCCTGGGTGATTACACAATCACGGTGCAACATGCGCCGGATTCTAGAATTCCAAAAGATCGCATCGCTTCACAACTTCCACTTGCGACTACAAAGGCGCCGCGCGGCAGCAGTGTGACACTTACTGTTTCTGATGGTCCTGGAAATACAACAGTGCCGATTGATCTTGTTGGCATGACACTAAGTGATGCCCGTAACTCACTTACGGCCGCTGGTTTGCTTGTTACTCAAACAGTTCCGGTTGATTCAAATTCGGCGCCTGGCGTTATTTTAAAAGTTACGCCAGATCCTGGTTCGATAATTCCTGCTGGTAGTGGTGTTATTTTGCAGATCGCCAGTGGTAGTTTGCAAGTTCCACAACTTGTTGGATTATCTGAGATTGAAGCACAAACCATTCTTACCCAAGCTGGATTTTTAGTGAAACCAATTTTTGGAACCGATACCGCGCAACCTAATGGTGTTGTACTTGCCCAAGCCCCAACATCGGGAACAACTCAAACAATTGGTTCGTCAGTAACAATTACAATTAATAAAATAAATTAAGACTTTATAACAACCGGTGAAAGTCCGGCACTTCGTTTGCGAGCGCCAAGATCACCACATGCGACCAACCAATTGCCTAACATTTGGTGGCCATGCTCTGTTAGAACAGATTCTGGATGGAACTGCACGCCAGAAATTGGAAGTGTTTTATGTTGAATTGCCATAACCACGCCAGAATCGGTTTGGCCAACAATTTCTAATTCGTTGGAGATCGAAGCTGTCTCGATTGCTAATGAGTGATATCTGGTTGCGGTAAATGGATTTGGGATATCAGTCAATACACCGTGACCGTTGTGATGAACGATTGAAACTTTTCCATGAAGAAGTTCTGGTGCTCTTGAAACTATTGCACCAAATGCCACACCGATCGCTTGGTGACCAAGACAAACTCCAAAGAGTGGAATTTTTTTCTCGGCGCAATACTTGACCATTGCAATACTCACGCCGGCAGCTTCTGGAGTTCCTGGGCCAGGTGAAACTAATACGCCATCGAACTCATCCGCCATTTCAACGCTGACTTCGTCATTGCGCAGGACGGTGCACTCGGCGCCAAGTTGGCCGAGGTACTGGACCAGGTTGAAGACAAAGGAGTCATAGTTATCTATGACCAGAATCTTGGCTGGCTTTACGGTCTTATCCACTGTCATATTGTGGTGTAACCTCTGCTCATGCCTAAATCAAGAATGCGTAAGAAGGAAAAGCCATTCGTATCAGAAGCTGTGGCGCACGCTGCCTCCCTGCCTGAGGAGAGCCCAAAATGGCTCGCCCCGCTCATGGTCGCCGGGTTCATCGTTGGCCTCCTTTGGATCGTGGTCTTCTACATCAGCAGCACTAAGTACCCAATCCCTCATATCGGGGCTTGGAATATGGTTGTTGGCTTCGGTTTCGTTGCCTTTGGCTTCAGCCTCGCCACGCGTTGGCGATAGCCGTAGAAAGTAGGCGGTAACAGGCGGTAAATAACACGCTTGTAATTCTCCACACCGTGGATAACTTCTGGGGATAAGTTCCTAGGACAAGTTAGGCCAATTCTCAGAAAACTCCCAGTTAGTAGGAGAATTCTCCTACCCATGAACACACTCAAAGAACACCCAGCAACAAGTACAACTGACCAGATAAACACCCAACGGATTTTGGTTGTTGATGATGAGTCCAGCATTAGTGAATTAATTGCGACCAGTCTGCGCTTTGTTGGCTTTGATGTTCGAACTGCAGCCAGTGGCTCTGAAGCTTTAACCATCGCCGAAGAATTTAAGCCTCACGCACTAATCCTTGACGTTATGTTGCCGGATCAAAATGGTTTCGAAGTCTGTCGTCAACTTCGCCAGGATGGTCACCATGTTGGAGTTCTATTTTTAACTGCGAAAGATAGCGTTGAAGACAAGATCACCGGTTTAACTATTGGCGGCGATGATTATGTAACAAAACCTTTTAGCCTCGAAGAGTTAGTCGCGCGTTTGCGGTCGCTGCTACGTCGCACCGGCGCGGTTCAAATCGAAGTTGATGATGAGAAGGTTCGCTTTGCAGATCTAGAACTAGATGAAGCAACTCACGAAGTACGACGAGCTGGTCATTTGATCGAGCTCTCACCTACAGAATTTTTACTGCTGCGCTACTTGATGATCAATGCCGAACGAGTAGTTAGCAAATCTCAAATTCTTGATCATGTCTGGCAATACGACTTCCGTGGTGATGCTGGAATTGTCGAAACTTACATTTCATACCTGCGCAAGAAGATCGATATCTACGAACCTGCGCTCATTCATACCGTACGTGGTGTGGGGTATCGGATGCGCCTTCCCGCGCATAAGTAATTCCGAAGTAAACTCATTAAATGAAATTCGGGATGGCAAGTTGGTCGCTGCGTAATCGCTTGATTATTGTGACACTTGCCCTCGCTGCAATTGCGATCCTGGCTTCAGACCTCGCTGCAAACAGCGCACTGCGTGGCTTTCTGATTAAGCAAGCCGATACCCAATTGATTTCAGTAACAGATAACTCCTTGTTGCGATTAGATCGTGCTGGTTTAGACCCAAATAGTCAGGGCGAGAGCGGAGAAGACACGGCGCCACATTTTCGAGCAGTTAGACCGCTTGCTGGCGTTCCCTCAACAACAACAATCACTTTATTAGATCTCTCTGGAAATATTGTCGGTCAACTCGGTGGCGATTTTGTTACCTCGGTTGCCGCTACCGAATTTGCGAAGTTAACGCCAGCGAATGTCGTTTCACATCATGGAAAACCCTTCACAATTAAAATTGAAGAGCAAGACTCAGATGTGCGCGCGATCGCGCGAATTTTGCCTTCCGGTCTTGGCACTGTTGTGGTTTCCACTTCGCTAGATAGCGTTGATAAAACTCTAAAAGAGTTACGTTGGTTGTTCTTGCTCATTAGCTTGTTAGTTTTGATTTCAATCGGCGTGATAGCTCGAAGCATCATTGGCCTTGCCCTTAAACCACTGAATCAAATCGAAGGAACTGCTGCCGCTATTGCGGATGGTGATTACTCGGCCCGATTACCAGAATCAAATCCGAAAACTGAAGTTGGTCGCCTGACCGCATCCTTCAACACAATGTTAGGTCGAATCGAACAAGCATTTGCGGTTCGAGCTGAATCTGAAGATCGCTTGCGCCGATTTGTTGCTGATGCCAGCCACGAACTTCGCACACCACTTACCGCAATACGTGGATTCGCCGAATTACACCGGCAAGGTGCGGTTAAGGGTGAAGAAAAAGTTGCCGAATTAGTTGGTCGAATTGAGAATGAATCCAAGCGGATGGGTTCCCTTGTTGAAGATCTTCTCTTGCTCGCTCGTCTTGATCAATCTCGTGAGATTGCAAAAGATCCAGTTGATATCAATCACTTAGTTGATGAAGTACTTGCATCGGCTCGTGCTGCTGGTCCAGAGCACCCAATTTTACTTACTAAATCGAACGATGAAATATTTGTCTTGGGCGATTCAATGCGAATTCACCAAGCAGTTTCGAATTTGTTAGCAAATGCTCGGACGCACACCCCATCCGGTACCCAAATCAAAGTTGACGTTAACCAGGGTGACGCTGATACGACAATAACTGTCAGTGATAACGGTCCTGGGCTGACACCGGAAAATCAAAGTCGAATATTTGAAAGATTCTTCCGGGCTGATCCTTCTCGAGTTAGAACCAGTGGTGAAGGAAGTGGACTTGGTCTTGCAATTGTTGATGCTGTGATGAAAGCACATGGTGGTTCAGTAGAAGTTAATTCAGAATTTGGATCTGGTTCCAGTTTTACGCTTCGATTCCCAAATGGGGAGAATTAATTAATTTTTGATTTGTGAAAATTTAACCAAGACTTGCTTGCAGTTGGTCCGCGTTGTCCTTGATATCTAGAACCGTATAAAGCCGAGCCATATGGGTTTTCTGCTGGTGAAGATAGTTTTATCAAACAGAGTTGACCAATTTTCATTCCAGGAAATAATTTAACTGGAAGATTTGCAACGTTAGAAAGTTCAAGAGTGATGTGACCAGAAAATCCAGGATCGATAAAGCCAGCCGTCGAGTGCGTCAGCAAACCAAGGCGACCTAGGGAGGACTTTCCTTCGAGACGACCAGCAATATCATCTGGCAGTGTGATTACTTCGTAAGTACTAGCTAAAACAAATTCACCTGGATGAAGAATAAATTCTTCATCGTTTTCAACAGCAACCTCGCGTGTTAGTTCGGATTGTTCTATTGATGGATCGATAACTGAGTATTTATGATTTTCAAAGACTCGAAAGAATCGGTCGAGTCGAACGTCCACGCTGGAAGGTTGAATCATCTGGCCATCAAAGGGTTCAACTTTGACTCGGCCGGCGGCAATCTCCGCCTTAATATCGCGATCACTCAGTAGCACGGAGGGAGCCTATATCCCTTCTGATACTTGATTAAGTTACTGGCGAGTAGCATTATTGAGCCATGGGCCATTACATAGCCAATCTGCGGGACATTGAGTTCTGCCTTTTTGATTTACTGGATCGCGAGTCAATCTTGGGCACCTCGGTCTATAAAGATTTAGATCGTGAAACTGTCATGGGGATGCTTGAAGAAATTAAGCGCCTCGCTGAAAATGATTTTGCGGCTTCCTTTGTTGAAGGGGACCGACTTGGTTTGGAATTTGATGCGAAAACTGGAGAAGTCACACTTCCGGAAAGTTTTAAGAAGTCTTACCGTGCCTGGTCTGAGAATGAATGGTGGCGAGTTGATGCCCCCGTTGAAATTGGCGGAACAAAAATTCCATTAAGCGTTCGTTGGTCAATCGCAGAAATGGTTTTAGGTTCTAACCCTGGTGTTCATTTATATGCATCGAGTGGTTCCTTTGCACATGTGGCATTTGAACTTGGAAATGCGAATCAGAAGAAACTTGCACAATTGATGGTTGATCGCGATTGGGGCGCAACCATGATGCTGACCGAGCCAGAAGCTGGCAGCGATGTTGGCGCGGGGCGCACAAAGGCTGTTGAACAACCTGATGGAAGTTGGCACATCACCGGAACAAAGAGATTTATAACTTCTGGCGACAGTGGTGATATGAATGAAAATATTATTCACTTTGTGCTCGCACGCCCACAAGGTGCTGGCCCAGGAACAAAGGGTTTAAGTCTCTTCTTGATTCCTAAATACCATTTCGATTTAGAAACTGGTGCAATTGGGAAACACAACGGAGTTTATGCAACAAAAATTGAATCCAAGATGGGGCTAAATATTTCGGCAACTTGCGAAATGAATTTAGGCGAAAAGGAACCTGCTGTTGGCTATTTGTTGGGCGATGTTCATAATGGAATCGCGCAGATGTTTAAAATAATCGAATTCGCGCGCATGATGGTGGGAACCAAAGCAATTTCTACTCTTGCTACTGGTTACCAAAACGCTTTGGCCTATGCCAAAGTTCGAGTGCAGGGCGGCGACATGAAAAATATGGCTGATAAGGCCAGCCCTCGCGTAACAATTATTAAACATCCAGATGTTCGGCGCTCCCTGATGGTGCAAAAAGCTTATTCGGAAGGCATGCGAGCCTTAGTTCTATACACCGCCTCGATACAAGATGAAATTACAATCGAGCGAGCACAAGCAAAATCAGAGAAGTTATCTGATTTAGAAGCTCTTAATGATTTATTGCTACCTGTTGTAAAGGGCTATGGCAGCGAAAAGTCCTGGGTTTTGCTTGGTACTGAATCACTTCAAACATTTGGTGGTTCTGGATTCACCCAAGATTGGCCACTTGAACAATATGTTCGCGATGCGAAAATCGATACCTTGTATGAGGGAACCACCGCAATTCAAGGTTTGGACTTCTTTTTCCGCAAGATTATTAAAGATGGTGGTCGTGCAATTGGACTGCTTGGAAAAGAGATTAACGCCTTTACTTCAACGGGTGGCGAGTTAGCACATGAAAAAGCTGAACTAGCTAAAGCCCTTGAAGATATTAATTCCATGATGGGCACAATGGTTGGGTTCGCAATGGAGTCACAAGAGAAGGCGGAAGAGATTTATAAAACCGGGCTAAATACTTCGCGTTTATTGATGGCAGTTGGTGAAGTAATCATTGCGTGGTTGCTACTTCGTCAAGCAGAAATTGCAATTGCTAAATCTGCTAATCCAGGTCGCGATGGCGATTTCTATCTTGGCAAAATTGCCGCGGCGAAACATTTTGTTCGCACTGTGCTTCCACATCTAAAGGCAGAACGTGCAATTATCGAGAGTGAAACCGGCGCTTTGATGGAAATTCCGGAGAGCGCATTTTAATTGCCGTTTTTTTACAGCCTCACTAGGCCTCACTAGGCTAAACTGCCCGAATGCTTAAACACGCAAGAGCTGAAGTTGCACTTCTTTTCGGCGCAATTTTCTTTGCGTTAAATGCGATCCCGGCAAAGTTATTGATGGCCTCTGGCTTATCTGCTTGGCGCTTAACAGAACTTCGAACAACCGGCGCTTTTTTATTGATCTTGATTATTGTTTTAATTAAGAATCCAAGTTCACTTCGCGTAACTAAGTCAGAAATTCCACTGTTGATCGCCTTTGGACTGGTGGGATTTGCTTTCGTGAACGTTTTTTATTTTGCCGCGGTAGCCAAGATGCAAATTGGTATTGCGCTAATTATTGAATTTACTGCCCCGATTTGGATCACACTCTGGCTGCGTTTTGCCCGGCGTAAACACGTCTCCTCTTTGATGTGGTGGGGGTTAACAACTGCATTTGCTGGGTTGGTTCTGTTGTCGCAAATTTGGCAAGGGCTAACAATTAGCGGTGTCGGACTTATCTACGCTTTTATCGACGCTTTTTCGTTATCGATCTACTTCTTGCTCGGGGAAAATTTACTCGAAAAGAAACCTAACGAAGTTATTATGGTTTGGGGACTTGGAGTATCAACGCTATTTTTTGCAATTGTTCAACCTTGGTGGAACTTCCCATTCTCTGTTTTTACCAAGCAAGTTGCTCTTGAAGGTCGCTACACCGGACATTTTGTAATTGGTTTCTTGCTGGTTCTTTGGTTAATCAGCATGGGAACTGTTGTGCCATATTTTCTAGTTTTCCGCGGTCTACATAAATTAAGCGCATCCACGGCAAGTGTTATTGGAATGCTTGAGCCAATCTTTGGCGGAATTTTTGGTTGGTGGTTCTTGCGCGAGAGCCTTAGCACCGTACAACTCATAGGCGCTGCTGTTGTACTCGTCGGTATCTATCTGGCAGATCGCGCCAAATTGTCGGCTACGGTAGCCTAGAACTTATGGAGAACTTCGCAGATTTAATTGCCGCAAATAAATCTTATGCCGCTGGTTTTAAATCCAGTGGGTTAAGTGGCGAGGCTAAGAAAGGTTTAGCGATCGTAACTTGCATGGATTCGCGTATTGATCCGCTCCACATTGTTGGAATGGAAGCTGGCGATGCCAAGATATTGCGTAATGCCGGAGCCCGCGTAACCGAAGACGTGCTTAGAACTTTGGTATTGGCGACACACCTACTTGGTGTTAACCGTGTGCTTGTAATGCCACACACCGACTGTCGGATGGCTTCGGGTGAAGAACATGAGATTCATGCAGCGATAAAAGAGAAGTCAGGTGTTGATACTAGAAGTATTGAAATTAGAACCGTAAAAGATCAGAAGAAGGCGCTGCTTGCAGATATCACTCGGGTCGAGACTTACCCATTATTAGCTTCAAACTTAAAGGTGATGGGTGCAATTTTTGATGTTGCAACAGGAACCTTAACTCCAATTAATTAAATTACTTAGTTATCTTTTGGATAACTCTCTTGGCTTGAATAACTTGGCGCCATATCTGTAAAGCGCGAGAAGTGAAGTTGGGCGCTCACGGTGATGGTTCGAGTTGGTCCATTACGATGCTTTGCAACAATTAAATCTGCCTCGCCAGATCGATTTGCACCGTCGTACATATCATCGCGATGAAGCAAGATAACAACGTCGGCGTCCTGTTCAATCGAACCAGATTCACGTAGGTCAGAGAGCATTGGCTTCTTATCGGCGCGTTGTTCTGGTGAACGGTTCAACTGGGAGATGGCGATAACTGGTACATCTAGTTCTTTGGCCAGAAGCTTTAAGTTACGTGAGAACTCGGAAACTTCTTGCTGACGATTTTCAACACGCTTTCCAGCGGTCATCAGTTGGAGGTAATCGATAATTATTAATTTTAGGTTGTGACGTTGCTTTAAACGACGGGCCTTTGCTCTAATTTCCATCAAAGATAGGTTTGCGGAGTCATCGATAAATAGTGGCGCGTCAGAAATTTCGCCCATCCGTTTTGCTAAGCGGCCCCACTCTTCATCAGTCAAGGCGCCAGATCGAATGTTATTTAGTGCGACTCGTGCTTCGGCCGAGAGCATACGCATCGTAATTTCAGAGCGGCTCATTTCAAGTGAGAAGATAACTGCAGCGTCACCGTTGTGGATTGCGGCATGACGCGCAATATCTAAACCAAGTGTTGATTTACCAACAGCAGGACGTGCGGCGAGAACAATCATGTTTCCGGCATGGAAACCATTTGTTAACGTATCGAGATCCTTAAATCCACTCTTTACGCCTTCGCCTTTTACGCCATTTGAAATTGCTTCGATTTCATCTAGTGCGGCCGGAAGTAGATCAGAGAGTTGAATGTAATCATCATTCGTCCGGTGTTCGGTTACGTTGTAAATTTCGGCTTGCGCTTGATCGACCGCATCATCAATCTCGCCCTCTTCGGAATATCCAAGTTGGACAATTTTTGTGCCAGCTTCGACAAGACGACGCATGATTGCGTGGTCGCGAACAATGCGGGCGTAGTAACCGGCATTTGCTGCAGTTGGAACTGAGCTGATTAAAGTGTGAAGGTATGGTGCGCCACCAGCGCGCGCGATGTCGCCACGCTTTGTTAATTCAGATGCAACGGTTACGGCATCAGCGGGCTCACCACGTCCGTACAAATCTAGAATCGCGTCATAAATTAATTCGTGTGCTGGGCGATAAAAATCGCGCTCTTTAATTATTTCAACAACATCTGCGATGGCTTCTTTGCTTAGTAGCATTCCGCCAATCACACCTTGTTCGGCAATTAAATCTTGTGGTGGTGTTCGCTCGAACTCAATGCTTTGTGGTGCGCGGTTATTAGAGTTAGATCCGCGGTTAGGGAATTCTGCGATGCTCATGTTAAAAGCCTCCCATTCCCCACTGACATTGGATTTCGCGGGTGGTTTCCCAATTAAATAGCCCGTGTGCGTAACCTATTCAAGCGTGGAGATAGTTGTTACTTACGCGTAATTCCTTGTGCACTGCTGTGTGGACAAGGTTGGGATAACTAGTGGATTACGTGTGCATAACTCTTGGAATAAGGGGATAAGTGCGAGGGGTAGCACCCTCTACACGCTCATTTAGCTACCAAGGCCCTGTGGGTAAAGATTTAATTTTTCATCTCATTATTTAAGAATTGCGAAAATTTTAGGAAAAAGAAAAGCCCGCCAATTTCTGGCGGGCTTGAAACTTTTGGAACGTTTTAGTTAGCGACAACGTTCACAGTTACAGATGCTGAAATCTGAGAATGTAGGCCCACCTTTGCGGTGTATTGACCAATCTTCTTGATGTGTCCAGCAACTTTGATGCGGTGACGATCAATATCGAGTCCGGAGACTGACTTGATTGCCTGTGCGATGTCCTTATCGGTTACTGAACCGAAAAGTACGCCAGTTGCGCCAACCTTTGCCTTAACAACAATCTCTGCGCTTTCGAGTGAAGTTTTGATCTGCTTTGCATGATCTAGATCGCGAATTTCACGAGCTGAACGAGCACGGCGGATGCCTTCAATCTGCTTTTCGCCACCAAGGCTCCAGGCAATTGCATTGCCAAGAGGTAGTAGGTAGTTGCGGGCATAACCATCTTTAACGGTTACGACATCTCCTGGTTGACCTAGACCTGATACTTCGCGAGTAAGGATGAGTTTCATTTGTAGTCGCTCTCCTTATCTTGCTGTCGAGGTGTAAGGGAGAAGTGCCATTTCGCGGGAATTCTTTACCGCGGCGGCAATCGCACGTTGATGTTGGGTGCATGCACCTGTTACTCGGCGAGCGCGGATCTTGCCGCGATCGGAGATGTACTTGCGAAGGAGGTTGATGTCTTTGTAGTCGATGTAAGTTGCCTTATCGCGACAGAAAGAGCATGGCTTCTTCTTAAACTTCTTCATTGCTGCTGCCGACATCTTGCTTACTTTTGGCTTTGGCTTCAGCGTCTTATTATTTCTTGCGCCCACTGTGGTGCTCCTTTTTAGGATGCCCTACGGCTCGTACAAGCAATTTACTTGTGAAAGCTATAGGAATGGTTGGTTTATTTAGAATGGAGGTTGATCATCGGAACCAGCTGATGACCAGCCACCTCCGACAGGTGCTGCAGACCATGGGTCTTCAGCAGAAGCTGTTTCGACTGGAGCAGAAAATCCGCCGCCGCTTGTTCCACCAGCACGTGTTGTTTTGGTGACCTTTGCAGTTGCGTTGCGAAGAGATGGACCAACTTCGTCAACTTCGATTTCATACACAGTGCGCTTTTCGCCTTCTTTGGTCTCGTACGAGCGTTGCTTCAAACGGCCGGTGACAATAACGCGCATTCCGCGAGTTAATGATTCGGCAACATTTTCTGCTGCTTGACGCCAAATATTGCAAGCAAGAAAGAGGCTGTCGCCATCTTTCCATTCGTTTGTGTTCTTATCGAGATAACGCGGAGTTGAAGCAATCGTGAATTTTGCAACCGCAGCACCAGAAGGTGTGAAGCGCAATTCAGGATCGTTTACAAGATTACCGACCATAGTGACGGTTGTGTCTCCTGCTGCCATATCTTTTCCTTTTCTCTACTTTTCGAGTCGTTTAGTTTTTATTCTGGACGTACAACTTTTGTGCGAAGCACTGCTTCGTTCAAATTAAGTTGGCGATCGAGTTCTTTGATTGCATCAGGACCACAGTGCAAATCAGCAACGGCGTAAATACCTTCTGCTTTTTTATTTATTTCGAAGGTCATACGGCGACGTCCCCAAATGTCGAGCTTGTCGACGGTTCCGCCACTTTCCTTGATGATCTTGAGATATGTCTCAAGGCTTGGTGCGACTGTGCGCTCTTCTAACTCAGGATCGAGAATGACCATGATTTCATAATGACGCATGTTCTAACCCCACCTCCTCTGGACTAAAGCGGCCACGGCATTTCCGCGGCAGGAGGGTTAAATCTCCTTCAATAGTGGCCACGGTGTGACCCTGTCTTGAAGGAAGGCTAAGCGTAACCGCTAGAGGCGCTACTTAAAAATGCGGCCGTCTGTGGATCGATTTCAGGTGTGGATTTACGCATAAGGCGGGCGGAAAACCAGAAAAGGGCTGCGATCCGGATCAAGGTTGCAACGGCATAGGCCGGGCCAGAGATTGCAAAATGGGTTCCGGTGACCGTTGCTAGATACTGCCAAATTGCAAAGTGGTAAATCAATTCCGCGCCTTGCCAAATCCAAAAATCAATCCGATCTCGTTTATCAACCAGCGCTAAAACAGCAAGTGGAGTTAACCAAATTATGTATTGCGGTGAGTAAACCTTGCTCGCTGTTACAAATATTGCAACGACAAAGAAAGATGTGGCTGCAAGTGTTGGGATTTTTTTGATCCCTAAAAATAATATCGAATAAGCCGTTGCACCAACTAGGAAAAGAAGAATTGAGAATAGGTTCAGGTGGTTTACGCCTTTCCCAAATATTGCTAGCGCTTCCCAGATTGATCCCCAATCGGCACCGCGTTCGCTATTTAATTTAAAGAATCTAAACCAGCCCACCGGGGTTGTCAGAATAAAAGGTAAATTTATAATTAACCAAGTAGCAAGAGATAGCGCAAAATATTTAACTAGAGTTTGAATTTCGCGGCGGCGGAAAAATATTAAAGCTATTGGCAAGAACAAAACTATTGGAAAGAACTTTGTTGCAACTGAAACGCCCAACAAGATTGAACTTGGCCAATATTTTTTCCGATCGAAATAATGGATAGCGCCCAACGCACTGATAACCGCCCAGATATCCCAATTTATATAGAGCGATGCTATTACCGCCGGCGCGATCGGGAATAGATACCAAAATTCTGGCTTCATACGTTTTAATAAAAGTACTGCTCCGATAAAAATTAGCGCAATCAAAAGTGCATTGAAGTCGAAATAAGCTCGATACTGCGCAAAATTATTTTTAACTACAAACGAAGTTGCCCACATAACAATTCCAGTTATAGGTGGATATTCAACAGCGTTTGTCGCACTTGCGTATGGCCAGGTGTGATTGATCATTCCACGGTCAACTAGAAGCGCTGGAAGGTCGGAATAACAAGCGTGCACATAGACATCTGGTGTGCCCCAACCAAAATTACGGCAGTGATCAAATTTTACAAAAGATAGTAAGGCGGCAAGTACTGCCAGAACTATTGCGCTCTTGGTTAGGAGCTTCACGCTTACTTCTTTTTAACAGGCGTTGGCGAAGGAGTTGGCTTCTTCGTCGGTTTAGTAGGAGTCGGTGTTGGAGTAATAGCTAAAGCAGGGTCAAGTGTTGGGATTGCAGTTGTATATGAAGTTGGATCAGTGCCACCAATATTTGCAGGTTCTGGGAAAGGTACTACTGGCTGATTTTTTAGAATCGATTTGGTGTAACTGTTCCAAATTCGAGCCGGGAAGGATCCACCGGTTACGGCGTTTAAGCCACCAATTCCATTTAGTGATTGCGTCGCATCATCTCTAAAGAAGGCGACCGAAGTTGCAAACTGTGGGGTGTAACCATTGAACCAAGCAGAAGCGTTATCGGTTGTGGTTCCAGTTTTACCCGCCGTCGGTTGTTTAATACCAACACTTGCAGCGGCGCCAGTTCCATACTTCGTAACTTGTTGCAACGCATAAGTTAAGTCGGCCATTACATCTGGTTGGAATACTTGCGATGCTTGAATTTGTCCCTGATATAGCACGCCCTTGTTTGGACCAAGTACTTCATTAACAATAAATGGTTTGGCATAAGTGCCATTTGCTGCAAATGTTGCATAAGCGGAGGCAACGTCGATTACGTGTGGGCTTGCAACACCAAGTGTCACTGAAGGAGTAGGCATCATGGCTACCGTCGTTGGAATTCCAGCGCGCCTTGCGACATCAATTACCTTATCGGGCCCAACTTTAATTCCAAGTGGAACAAATATTGTATTAACTGAATGAGCTGTTGCGGTTAACAGATTTATGTCATCAAATTGTTCATTGCCATAATTAAATACTGGATATGGCTTGCCGACGTCATCAAATACTTTTGGTGAGCCGCCGTTCCAAACTGAAGTCAGTGGTAGGCCTTGCTCTAGCGCAGCTACAAGGGCAAAGGGTTTAAAGGTCGAGCCAGCCTGAGTTATTCCTTGTGTAGCACTATTTAATTGGCTAACTAAGTAATCCCGGCCGCCATACATTGCGACAATTTCACCAGTGCCCGGCCTGATCGACACTAATCCGATCCGTAAATTATCTGGGGCGCCCTTTGGGGTTCCCTTATCTACCGCAGCGATTGCAGCTTCTTGATTTACCTTTTCAAGAGTTGTTCTAATTACATAGCCACCTGTTTGTAATTGGCTTTCGGTGAATCCTAATTTAGCTAGTTCGTGTACAACCCAAGAAATTACATAACCTTTGGGTCCGGCCAATGCGCCAGAAGTTACTTTCAAACGAACGGTTGGAAATTTTGCTTTTGCCGCGTTCTCTTTCGATAACCACTTAGCTGTGACCATTCCGTTAATCACATATTGCCAACGATCTTTTAATCGCAGCAAGCTTGCCGCGCTATACGAAGGATCGTAATAACCTGGTGAGCGCAAAATACTTGCTAATACCGCGGCTTGTGAGACGTTGAGTTGATCGACTGTTCGGCCAAAATAAACCTCTGAAGCAGTTTCAATTCCATAAGAACCACGTCCGAAATAAATGGTGTTCAAATAATTTTCGAGAATTTGATCTTTCGACATCTGGTTTTGCAACTTGAGTGAAATAACAAGTTCTTTAACTTTTCTCGTGATTGTGCGCTCTGGTGATAAGAAGGCGGTTTTTGCGTATTGCTGTGTGATAGTTGATCCGCCTTGGAGTGAACCACCTTTTAGATTATTAAATAAGGCGCGCGCGATGCCAAGCGGGCTAACAACGCTTTCAGAATAGAAGTTGCGATCTTCTGCCGCCATTACTGCATGGCGAACATTCAATGGGATATTTGCAAGTGGAACAATTCTGCGATTTTCAGAACCTAAACGACCCGCTTCGCTGCCATCCGCATATTGAATGATTGTTGATTGGCTATTTACAAAGGAATTTGGGTCCGGGATGCTGACGGTAAAATATGCATAAGCAAAACCCAGAACGAAAACAATGAAGCCAATACCAGCGCCAAATACCGCAATGCGAATCAAATTGGTACGAGTACGACTCATAACGAGAAGGTTACCGCCTGCGATTGCCGCGCAGGCTCTCTTCGTGAAGATGCCAGCTCTTTAACTCTTTAGGCGCTTTCCAATCGTCATCTTCAAGTGTGTGGACTTTTCTGGGAGCCTTCCGAGTGCGGCCATCGCCGAGTAGATATGAATAAATCAAATGGTTCCAGCCACAATCAAGACAAACTTCTACGGTGTAAACCCGAAACTCGCCAAACTCATTCTCCATTTCTTCCAGCTCTGCAATGGATTTAATGCGTCCGGAATATTGGCCCAACTCATCACCAAAGGTATAGCGCAAATCTCTAATCTCTTTCTTCTTGCAAATAGGGCAATCTCTACTCGTAACTTCACCGTGATGTTTTGCAGCTCGGCGCAAATATGGGTCGGCATCACAAGCATCAAGCGCAGAGGAAGAACCGCGAAAAAGTGCTTGCAGGGTCGACCTTCGATCTAGTGAATAGTCGATCTCATCGCGTCTTGACCACATAATGGATAAGGATAATCCCAACTTAATGATTACGCTTTGCGTTATGAAACTCCCAAGCTGGCCGCTACGTAAGGGGAGTTCGCTTGTTAAGTTGCTACAAATTCGTTGGCTTGGCCAAATCAGTGATGGCATCTTTCAGTCAGCGCTTGCCTCTTTTGTTCTTTTCTCACCAGAACGCCAACCAAACGCAGTTGCTGCCGCAGGAGCTTTTACGGTTGTGCTACTTCCATACTCATTTGTTGGACCATACGCCGGAATATTTTTAGACCGCTTCAGTCGGCAACGTATTGTTCAAATTGCAAATGTAATCCGAGCGATAGTTTTAGTGGCGATCGCAATATTAATAAGAAGTGGCACTACCGGAATTCTTCTAACGCTTTTTGTATTAATTGCCTTTGGAATTAATCGATTGATATTAGCTGGACTCTCTGCCGGGTTGCCTTTGTTAGTTTCCAAAGAGGAATTAGTTTCAGCCAACGCACTTGCCGTGACTGGTGGAACAATCGGTGTTGTTATCGGTGGTGGCATTGGAATCGCAATAAAAAATCTATTGGACCACAGTAACCGCACTGATTTATCAGATGCCTTCTTAATTGGAGCTGGTGCGCTTTGTTACTTACTTGCCGCTGCTCTTACATCGCGTTTGAAAAAGAATTCCATTGGCCCGCACGAACACGAAACTTCACCAGAATCTCGGGGTTGGGGCGAGATGGCAGAGGGATTTAAAATCCTTCGAAATCACGGTGACGCGTTACGCGGAATTTTTGCCACTGCTACGCAACGAAGTGGTTTAACCGCACTTACCTTGATGGCGCTTCTTGTAGAAAGAAATACTTTCAACGCGCCAGATAATCCAACTGCTGGACTACGTGGTTTTGGGTTTGCCCTTGCCGTTGCTGGTATTGGAATTGGTGTCGGTGCTTTCGTAAGTCCATTCGGTGTCGCAAAATTTGGTCGCCACCTTTGGATTCGTATTTCAATGATTGGGCCGATTCCATTTTTAATTGGAGTTGGGATCCATCCAACTGAATGGTTGCTCTTAACTGCAGCGTTTTTTGCCGGCGGTTTCGGTCAATGTGTGAAAGTTACAAACGATGCACTTGTGCAATCTAAAATAAGAGATGAGTACCGCGGCCGAATTTTTGCTTTCTACGACGTTGCGGTGAATGGTGGAATCATTCTGGGTGCGCTTGCAGCGGCTTTACTCTTGCCAACTAGTGGTAAATCAGTGCTGGTAACAGTTCTAATAAGCGCCATGTATTTGTTCACCGCATTTGTTTTGCTAGCGAAAACTAATTTTTCGGCGCGTTCGCACTCCACCATTTAAGTAATTCGGCCTTTGCGGCATCGACACCAAGTGGACCTTGCTCCATCCGTAGATCTAACAGGTGCTGATATGCAGCGCCCACCAGCGGTGAAGGTTTGATCCCAAGTATCTTCATAATTTCAACGCCATCGAGGTCTGGGCGAATCTTTTCTAACTCTTCTTGCGCCATTAAAAGAGCAATTCGCTCTTCCAGCGAATCGTAAGTTTTAGCTAGCGCTTCGGCCTTTCTTTGATTGCGTGTTGTGCAATCTGCTCTAGTTAAAACGTGTAAGTGAATTAATTGATGTTCGGCATCGCGGATATATCGACGTACTGCTGAATCAGTCCATTCGCCATTGCCATACCCATGAAAACGTAGGTGTAGAAATACCAACGAGGAGACATCGCTGATAACTTCATTACTAAAACGCAGTGCGCGAAGCCTTTCTTTAGCCATGCGCGAGCCAACAACTTCGTGGTGATGAAATGAAACGCCACCGCCGGGAATCAACTCTCTGGTTTTTGGTTTGCCGATGTCATGCAAAAGTGCAGCAAGGCGAATAACTAAATTTGGTCCGCCCAGTCGATCTTCGTGCGCGATAGCTTGCTCTAATACTTTTAACGTATGTTCGTAAACATCTTTATGGTGATGGTGCTCGTCTATTTCAAGTTTCAATTTTGGAAGTTCGGGCAAGATATATTCGGCGAGTCCGGTATCAACCAGAAGGCTTAAGCCAACTCTTGGATTTTCCGACATGATTGTTTTTATTAATTCATCTCGCACTCGTTCCGCCGAGATGATTCCAATTCGGCTTCCCATTTCTAAAATGGCTTTGGTGATTGATTCATCAACAGTGAAATTAAGTTGCGATGCAAATCTTGCCGCGCGCATCATTCTTAGCGGGTCATCACTAAAAGAATCTTGCGGGGTTCCAGGTGTGCGCAATTGTTTTCGGGCTAAATCGCCAACGCCATCAAAGAGATCAATAAATGTTGCAGGGTCGGTAGTTAATTCGAGCGCCATGGCATTTACTGTGAAGTCTCGACGCGCTAAGTCGCCTTCAATTGAATCACCAAATTCAACTTCGGGTTTTCTACTATTGGGATCGTAACTCTCGCTTCGATAAGTTGTTACTTCAACAGTTACCTCGCCGTGCTTAGCGGCGATAGTTCCAAACTCTCTACCTGTTTCCCAAATTGCATCAGCCCAATTTTTTAATAAATTTTTTGTTTCATCTGGTAGCGCATTTGTTGTGAAATCTAAATCATTTCCAAGGCGGCCAAGAATTGCATCGCGAACCGGTCCGCCGACAAGGGCCAATTTAAATCCGGCTTCCTTGAATTTAGCGCCGAGTTCAATTGCGATGGGTGCGCTTTGACGCAGGGCAGAGCTAGCCAACGCGGCGGCGAGTTCGCGCGGATCTTGGTTATTTTTCACAGTAGCTCCTTCACAGGAACCTAGGCTAGAGCAGTACCCTTGCCCTATGACCACGGCACCAGGTGCGGGTGGCGAAGCTAAGCGGAAAAAACGGCGTAGGCGCCGTCCGAAAAGCGGGACCACACCAAACCCAAGTAATTCTTCAATTTCAGGAAATTCTTCAGACTCATCATCTGGCGCAACAACCAAGGGTGTTGCTGCTGCGCAAAAAAAGCCAACCAATAATTCTAAAAAGCCACCACACAACAAACGGATATACGCCAAAAGAGTTGATGAAGTAAGTGCCGGTGGATTGGTTATTGACGCTACTGGAACAAAAGGGCTTTTGATTGGTCGCCGCGACTTAAAAGATCAGAGTAGAGAACGTCTGCTTTGGTCACTGCCTAAAGGTCACATTGAAGAAGGTGAAACGCCGGAACAAGCTGCGATTCGCGAGGTTCAAGAAGAGACTGGAATTGAAAGCGAGATTGCACGCGAATTAGGAGTTATTGATTTTTGGTTTATGGCTGGTGGTAAACGTATCCATAAAACCGTTCACCATTATTTATTTAAAGAAACTGGTGGGCATCTAGCACCACAAATTACCGAAGTGGATGATGTGGGTTGGTTTCCATTAAGTGAAATCGTTGAATTACTTGCTTACCCAGATGAAAAGAAGTTGATCGCCAAATCTGGTGAGCTAGTTATATGAAAAGAATTCTAATATTTACTTTTGTAATAATTTTTAGTGCGCTAAATTTGCAACCAGCGACTGCCTCTACTCAAATAATCATCACTGAACATTCACATAGACAACTAGATGGAAAGTTTTTTGACGATGACTTAGCAACCCTTCTTACGTATGGTGGGCGACTTGGCCAACTAGTTTTCAACCCCGCCCGCGGAATTCGGGTTTGGGAAGTTGACGCCCAATTGGTTGATGAAGTTTCTGCAATGTCTCAGGGTTATAAATTAATTGATGGTAAAGACGGCACCGGCAAACGGGTCGCGCAAATTTGGCTATCGCAATTGCGAGCGATTACATATGGCGATACAACGCTAGCTTTGCCGTACGGAAATCCATCGGGTTATTGGATACATCGCTTGGCCCCAAAGAGTGCTCAGTTTTTTCTTGATGCCGGTGCTGGGCATTTAGGTGCAGTTTTAGGTCGTCAAATTCAATCAGTTTCGGAATACCAAAATTTGAAGTATTCGAGGCTGGACTCGCTTTCAGTGCAAGCGTTTTTAAGTCTTGATGGCGCACTCAAAATCTCGGGAAATTTTATGGACCCACAGGTTTTGGCTGATACAAAATTTAAGAGTGTTACGGTATTTCATCCCGATTTAGATAAGAAGACTCGCAATTTATTAATTACTGACATATTCCAAAGCACAAATACTCTGACACATAGCGTTCGTCTCGCCCCTGGTCGATTTACAATCACTTCACAAAAACAAAATCTGCCAATAACCATCGTGAACGATTTCCCGAAAAAAGTTAAAATAAAAATTTTGGTTTCGGCAATGAATGGCAAGGTTGTGGTTGGAGATATTGCCGATGAAACCCTGGCACCCAACTCGAAAACTCAAGTATTGATCCCGGTGCAAGTTTTAACTTCTGGCGCAAGTCAGCTGATGGTAAATCTTCATTCAACAACCGGAGAGGCGCTGGGAGATGCTGTTATCTATCAACTTTCGCTTCGAGTCATAAGTCCGGTGGCAACTTGGCTTACAACGGCCGCAGCCGTTGTACTATTTTTATCAGCGATAATCCAGAGCTCGCGCAGAATTAGAAGAAGGCGTAAATGAACGAAAAGGCGCTATTAAAGTCTTCTACTGTCATGGCGGTTGGGACCATAGTCTCTCGAATAACAGGATTAGTTCGTGGCTTAATTTTGGTTGCCGTTCTTGGAACAACCCTTCTTGGGGACACATTTAACGTTGCGAACACCATGCCAAATATTTTGTATAACTTGATACTTGGTGGGGCACTTACTGCAGTTTTTGTTCCGCAAATTGTTCGTTCAAGCAATGAGTCCGATGGGGGATCGGCATTTATCTCCAAATTATTAACAGCCACAGCAGTTTTTCTCGGCGCCTTGGTTGTCGTTACTGTTGTATTTGCCCCGTTGTTGGTGCGGCTTTTTGCCACAAGTTATATCGGAAGACCGGAATTCCACGTAACAACTCTGTTTATGCGCTTTTGTTTACCTCAAATATTTTTTATGGGAATCTTTGCTCTTTTGAGTCAGATCGCAAATGCCAAAGGAAAATTTGGCCCAATGATGTGGGCGCCGGTTTTAAATAACATAATCGGAATCGCTGTTTTTGGTTGGTACTTAATTCAAACGACAAAACCTTCGGTTTCAACAATTTCTAATCGTGAAATAATGTGGTTAGGTCTTGGCACAACAGCGGGCTATGTTGCACAAGCTTTGATACTGGTGCCGGTGATTCGACGAACAAATATTAAGTTGCGACCAAGGTTTGACTGGCGCGATCCAGAACTTAGAAAATCTTTACACCTCGCAAGTTGGACTTTGGTATTTGCTGCGATCTCACAGGTGAGTTATTTGGTAACTGTAAATCTTTCAACAGGTGCAGCAGTAAAGGCTCTTAAGCAAGGGGTTACTACTGGTGTTGGTTTTACGCCATACAACAACTCATTTTTTATATTGGTTTTGCCACACTCGGTTATAACGATTTCAGTTGTAACAGCACTGTTGCCTACTTTGGCAAAGTTGGCTCACACAAAACAAGTTGATGCGATTCATGAGCAGCTAGTTAAGGCGATGCGCCTAGTTGGAATAATTACAGTTCCGAGCGCGGTAGTTTTCTTATTATTTGGTCCACTAATTACAAGAACTTTATTCTTTGGAATTTCCGATAACGATGCAAATTATTTGGGTTATGTCCTTTCGGCCTTTGCACTTGGACTTCTTCCAATGAGCATAAATTTGATCGCTTTGCGCGGATTAAATGCTTTTGAGAATGTGAAGCTTCAGGTTCTCAGTAACGCTGTTATGAATCTCTTGGGAACGGGCGCGGCTCTGGCATTTGCCCTAACCCTGCCTGCCAAATGGGTAACCGTCGGGCTGGCTGGATCATTGGCATTTAGCTACTTTGTCGGCGCTTTTTGTACCGTTCGGCTCTTGCGCCGCTATGAGATCAGAATATCCCTTGCCGAAGTAACTGGCTTTTATTTGAAACTAATCGTTCTCGCTCTCGCCACAGCTTTGCCGTTGCGCTTAATCCAAAGCTATTTTCCCGGTGGGAATACTCTTGGCCTTCTAATCGTTCTTCTAGTTGGTGGAGTTGGTTATCTTGGCTTAGCCCACCTCGCTAGAGTTGATGAAGTAAGAAATGCGCTAAATTTTTTGCGGCCTACGAAGAAGTAACGCCGTGATATCAATAAAGGAGTCGATGTAAATGGATCTCGTCCATGACGTTGTAATTGTTGGTTCAGGTCCAGCCGGTTACACAGCAGCAATTTACGCGGCGCGCGCCGAGATGAAACCAATTTTGTATGAAGGCTCAGTAACTGCCGGTGGGGCGTTAATGAACACAACGGATGTTGAAAACTTTCCTGGATTTCCAGAAGGTGTTATGGGTCCAGACTTGATGGATTCCTTACGTAAGCAAGCAGAAAAATTTGGTACCAAGTTAGTAACTGACGATATTGTTGAAATGAAACTAGATGGCGAAATAAAAACTTTAGTTGATGGTTCTGGAAATACTCTTAAAGCAAAGTCAGTAATCCTTGCGATGGGTTCGGCATATAAAGAGATTGGTTTGGCCAACGAAAAACGTCTTTCTGGCCGCGGAGTTTCTTGGTGTGCAACATGCGATGGTTTCTTCTTCCGGGAAAAAGAATTAGCAGTTGTCGGTGGTGGCGACTCTGCAATGGAGGAGGCAAACTTCCTAACTCGTTTCGCTTCCAAAGTTGTTGTAATTCACCGTCGCGCCGAATTACGAGCATCAAAAATTATGATTGAGCGCGCTATGGCTAACCCAAAAATTGAATTTATTTGGAACACCGAAGTGACCGATGTATTAGGCGCTGAGAAAGTTAGCGGGCTTGCGCTAAAGAATTTAGTTACTGGCGAAACAAGTGAAAAGAACTTTGATGGGCTATTTGTTGCGATTGGGCATCTTCCAAGAAGCGAGCTAGTTGTGGGCCAAGTTAAGTTAGATGGCGAAGGTTATGTCGAAGTGGTTGGCCGTTCGACAAACACAAATCTAAAAGGAGTTTTTGCGTGTGGTGATTTGGTGGACCATACCTACCGCCAAGCGATCACCGCAGCGGGGTCTGGTTGCCAAGCCGCGCTTGATGCAGAGCGTTTCCTGGCAGGACACTAAAGATTTACAAACTAGAATTATCCCTATAAACCACAAATAAACGCTAAGTAGAGAAGGAAAATAAATGAGTGCAGCACAAGCAGTGACAGCCGCAACTTTTGATGAAGTAGTTTTAAAGTCCACAACCCCAGTGTTGGTGGATTTCTGGGCAGAGTGGTGTGGTCCATGCCGCGCTGTTGGACCAATCTTGGATGAGATCGCTGGCGAATATGCCGACAAAATTAAGATTGTTAAATTAAATACTGATGAAGAGTCAGCCATTGCAATCAAGTATGGAATTACATCAATACCTACTTTGAATGTTTATGTAAATGGTCAAGTAGTAAAAACTGTTATTGGAGCAAAGCCAAAGCCTGCTCTTCTAAAAGAGCTTGCTGAATTTATCTAAACAGTAAAACACCATGCAAAATATAGATCTCTCGCGCGGAGATGCGAGTGATGTGGTTTTGCATGCAATCAATACCCTCAAGCGTCTTGGTTTGCTTGCATCAAGTCCAACCGTTTTTGATGAGGCGGTAGAGGGTTCGGTAAAAGCATTTCAGCAAGAACGTGGCTTGATTGTTACCGGAACTATTAACTCCTCTACTTTTCAAGCACTTGAAGAAGCTCGTTGGAAACTTGGCGATCGAGTTCTCTCGTTTAACCCACAAAATCTTTTGCGTGGTGATGATGTTGCTGCGCTGCAATCTCGGTTGGTTGAAATGGGTTTCAATTGTGGGAGAGTAGATGGAATTTTTGGGCCGCGCACTGAAATGGCTGTCAAAGAATTCCAGAAGAGCGTTGGTGGGAAAGCTGATGGTTCTTGCGGTCCAGCAACCGTTATGGCTCTAATTAGATTAATGCAGATAGTTTCTGGTGGAACTCCTGCGGCGCTTCGCGAGAAGGCGGATCGGGCAGTTCGTGGTCCAGCCCTTGCAAATAAAATTGTTGTGTTAGATCCAAGTTCCGATCCAAGTGATGAAAAAATTGCCTTTGATATAGCCCAGCGTCTTGAAGGACGTTTGATTGCCTTAGGTGTTTCAGTTTTCTTAACCCGCAGTGCGCAAAACCATCCAAATGATCAAGAGCGAATTGAGTTAGCAAATAAGGCAAATGCAGATCTTTTGATTTCTATTCATACCGATAGTTATAAAAATGAAGCCGCTCATGGAGTGACCACTTATTACTATGGCAGCGAAGCTCATGGCGTCCACTCTGTTGTAGGCGAGCGATTTGCTGCACTTGTTCAACGAGAAATTACCGCCCGGACAGATTTATTGAATTGCCGCACCCATGCTAAAACTTGGGATATTTTGCGATTAACAAAGGCGCCAGCGGTTCGACTAGACCTAGGTTATTTAACGAACCCTGGGGATTTAGCCAGGTTAACTGATTTGGCATTTATCGAGACCATTGTCGAATCAATCATGATTGCAATACAGCGGCTCTATCTCGCTACTGAAAATGATGCCAAAACGGGAACCTTGCGACTTTCAGACCTTCGTCGGGCAGGGATTCGTAAAGATTAAGTTGATCTAATACCCGCTTCGAGTGATCTCGCAAGTGTGGGAAGATACTCGGATGAGCGGGGATATCACACGCATCCATACTGGGGTGCCACAGCATCTTGATGAGCGGTTTGCTCATCGCGCTGCGATGATGAAACCAAGTGAAATTCGCTCGCTATTTGCAGTCGCCTCTCGCCCAGACATCGTCTCCCTTGCTGGCGGTATGCCTAATCTGACCGCGTTCCCAATGGAAATGATGGCCGGTGTAGTTGAAAAATTACTTTTAGAAAATGGCCAAGAAGCACTTCAGTACGGAAGTGGTCAAGGCCACCCAAAACTTAGAACGCAAATTTGTGATGTGATGGCGCTCGAAGGAATTCATGCGCACCCAGATGATGTAATCGTTACAACAGGTTCCCAACAAGCTCTTGATTTGATTTCGCGAATATTTATCGATCCAGGCGATGTCGTCCTAGTTGAAGCACCTTCATATGTCGGAGCGCTCGGAACTTTCCACCAATACGAAGCACAAGTTGTTCACGTTGCGATGGATAACGATGGCTTAATCCCACAAGCACTTCGTGAAGCAATTACTTCAACGCGCGCTGCTGGTCGAAAAATTAAATTCCTTTATTTAATTCCAAACTACCAAAATCCTGCCGGTGTGTTACTTACCGCCGAGCGCCGCACTGAAATTCTAGAAATTTGCCGAAGTGAAGCTATCTTCGTAATTGAAGATAATCCATATGGCCTTCTTGGTTTTGAACGTCCTTCACCAAATGCTATGCGGGCGGAAGATTCTGAAAATGTAATTTATTTAGGTACCTTCTCAAAGACAATCGCACCTGGATTACGAGTTGGTTGGGCGCTTGTCCCGCAATCATTAAAAGAAAAAATGGTAATCGCGAGTGAATCTTCGATTCTCTGTCCTTCAAACTTTACCCAGTTAGCAATTTCAAGTTATTTATCCGACCAACCATGGCGCGATCAGATTGCTTCCTTTGCCCAACTTTATAAAGTTCGCCGCGATGCGATGCTCGAATCTCTTGAAAAATATTTCCCTAAAGGCGCTACTTGGACGAAACCTGAAGGCGGTTTCTATGTCTGGGTCACTTTGCCACCAGAAATAGATACCAAGGCCCTGATGCCTAAAGCGATTGTGGGCAAGGTTGCTTACGTTCCAGGAACAGCGTTTTATGCCGACGGTTTCGGAAGTTGGTCGATGCGGCTTTCTTATTGCTACCCAAGCCCAGAAAAAATCCGCGAAGGCGTAAAAGCTTTAGGTGGCGTTCTTGCTACCGAGATGCAGTTGCGTGGGCTTAATTAAGTTACGCTTTAAATTAATCCGGCAATCCGCTCTAAATCTTCCAAAGTTGCAAATTCGATCGTAATTTTGCCCTTTTGCTTACCCAATTCGACTGTTACACGAGTATCTAGGGTTGAACCCATTTCATCCGCAACTTCTTTTAGTCGCGCGGTTAAAGCGCTGCTATTTGCGCCTTTTCCAGAACTTGGTTTATTTGAATTATTTCCGCCAGTTGTATTTTGAGTTGTCGCAACTATCTCTTCAGTAGCACGAACACTTAAACCTTCAGCATTAATTCTGTTTGCGAGTTTTTCGATTTCGCTTTCATCATTAAGTGTAAGAAGTGCGCGGGCATGACCAGCAGATAAAACTCCGGCAGCAACTCTGCGTTGTACTGCTGCCGGCAAATTTAATAGACGTAGCGTGTTTGTTATCGCGGATCTGGATTTACCAACTTTGCTAGCTAGTTCTTCGTGGGTATAACCAAAATCATTTAATAAGTTTTGGTAAGCCGAACCTTCTTCTAATGGATTTAGTTGGCTGCGGTGAATATTTTCTAGGAGCGCTTCGCGTAGTAATTCATTATCTGGGGTCTGTCGAATAATTACCGGAATTGTTTTTAGCCCTGCTAATTTAGATGCGCGCAATCTACGTTCACCCATAATTAATTCATAAGTGCCATTTCCCATATCGCGAACAACAGGAGGTTGCAGCAAACCGACTTCTTTAATTGAAGCGGATAATTCTGCAAGTGCATCTGCATCGAAAATTGTTCGTGGTTGTTTTGGATTAGGGACAATCGAATTGATATCAACTTCATTGCGATCAGCGATTTGAATACCAGTCGGTGAAGTAATGCTTGTTGGTATTAGCGTGTCTAACCCGCGTCCCAAGCCACCTTTACGAGTACTCATGCCGTGTGTGCTCCTTTATTAATTTCCGAATTTAAAAGATTTGTATTTGGTGTTGCTTCACCGGCGCCACGTCTTGCGATCTCTCTTGCAACAGTCATGTATGCAACTGCTCCTGGCGAACTGGCGTCATATGTCATAACTGTTTGATTAAATGATGGCGCTTCTGAAATTCTGACAGCTCTTGGAATTGGTACATCGATCAATTCTTTTGGAAAGTGTTGACGAACGCTATTTGCAACATCATTTGCTAACCGAGTTCTGGAATCAAACATTGTCAAAACTATTGTTGAGATATGAACCTTCTGATTTAACATTTGTTGTACTTGCTGCAAGGTGGCAAGCAAAAGGCTTAAGCCCTCTAGTGAGTAGTACTCGCACTGGATGGGGACTAGGACTTCCTCGGCGGCCGTCAGGGCATTAACTGTTAGTAGTCCAAGGCTGGGTGGGCAGTCGATAATCACGTAATCCAGGCGGTTTCCTGCAGCTTCACGTTCTGCCAAGAATTTGTTTAAAGCTATTTTTAACCGAGACTCTCTTGATACAAAGCCGACCATATTTATTTCGGCGCCGGCAAGGCCGACATCCGCCGGGGCGCATTCAAGGTGTGGGAAACCAGCTACCTTTTTCACTACCTCGCCCATTGGTTGATCATTGATGAGTACCTCGTACATCCCAAGTAGGGAGCTGCGGTCTATACCTAGTGCTGTACAAGCATTTCCTTGGGGGTCTAGGTCAATTACTAGGACTTTAAGGCCACCCATTGCCAAGGCGGCGGCGATATTTACCGCGCTAGTTGTCTTACCAACCCCACCTTTTTGGTTTGCAACGGTAAAAACACGTGTTTTTAGCGGTGTTGGCATCGGCTCTTTGAGTCGGCGAATACCTATGACGCGCTTGCTCTCGATTGTTTCACGTGAATCATCCACGTGAGTATCTAACCAGCCTTTTTGAGTTGAACTATCCGTGTAAGGGGTAGGTCGGCCGGGGAATCTAATAGGTCAAGCGTAATTTCATGAACTTGGCTTTTGGCCACCTTCTTGAAAACCTTGGGGGCCTCTTTTTCTGCCTCGGCAAGCTCTATTGCCGCGGCCTCCCCTTTAAAGGCAAGAAGGCTGCCTCCTGGGGCTACTAAATGCCAGGCCAGAGTGGCTAATTTGGGAAGCGGGGCGACTGCCCGGGCTGTTACGTTGGAAAAGGAGCCTTTAAAGCTCTCTGCTCGGCCGCGGCGCACCGTTATCTCTACCCCAAGTTCTGCCACGACCTCCTCAAGGAAGTCGATCCGGCGCTGCAGGGGCTCTAAAAGGGTCACTCGCAGGTCTGGTCTGGCCAGGGCGATGACTATTCCGGGCAGTCCAGCCCCAGAGCCGATATCGAGCAAAGAGGAGCCCTCAGGCAAAAGGGAGATTATTGGCAGGCTGTTGGCGATATGGCGATCCCAGATCCGGTCGCCCTCTTTGGGGCCGATTAGTCCTCGATCAATACCCCAGGTGGCCAGAATTTCGGCATACCTCTCGACCTCTTTGGAACGGGCCGGGAAATAGGCAGAGATTAGGGTTTCACGTGAAACACCCATATCGGAGACTTTTTGCTTCTTTTTGTTGTGGACTATTCAGGCAGAACTACGACACAGCGATTTGGGTCTTCGCCCTCGGATTCGCTGGTGAGTCCAATTTCTTGAATTGTGTCGTGAATGACCTTGCGTTCAAAGGCGTTCATTGGACGCAACTTCACACTCTCGCCAGATGCTTTAACTTGATCTGCAATTTCATGAGCAAGTTTTGCAAGCTCTTCTTTTTTATCGCCGCGGAAGTTATCAATATCCAACATTAAACGAGAGCGCTCACCAAGTGAGGTCTGTACAGCGAGACGAGTCAACTCTTGGAGTGCATCTAAAACTTCGCCGCGATCCCCAACAAGGTGTCCGAGTTTTCCACCTGCGATTGCAAGTGAAGCACGGTCGTTCTCAACATCAATATCAATGTCGCCATCAAGATCGGTGATATCTAACAAAGCCTCTAAGTAGTCAGCTGCAACATCGCCTTCTTCTTCCAGGCGGGCAATAAGTGACTTCTTCTCTACCTTTTCACTTTTTTCTGCGGTTTCAAGCTTCTCTACTATTTCAGTCATTTTCTCTCCTTTAAAAGTTTGGGTTATTAAAGATCTAATTACTTACGTTTACGTTTTGGTTGATTGCGTTGTTTTTTAACTTGGGTTGGTTCGATCACTGTGCTGTTGGTGTCGTTTTGAACATCAGGGTTCGTATCATTTTTCTTCGCGCGTTTTGCTTGTAACTCTTCATATGCTGGCGACCCAGGAGTTGGGTTTCTTTTAATTACATAAAATTGTTGACCAAATGTCCAAAGGTTTGTTGTTGACCAATAAATTAAAACACCTACTGGAAAGTTAACACCAGAGATTGCAAAAATAACTGGGAAAACATAAAGCATTATTTTTTGTTGTTGCAACATCATATTATTTGATGAATCCATCTTAGGCATGCCTTTAACCATAAGTTGGCGTTGAGTTGTGAATGTTGTCGCAGACATGAAAACAATTAAAAGAACTGTAACGATTTTTGTTTGAGTATTTGTATGAGCACTAAGGAAAGAACTAGAAAGATCTGCGCCAAAGAATTTTGCTTGTTGTGCTGAAGTTAGTAGATCGCCTTTTAAAACACCGTGTGGGTGGTTGCGGGCAATACCATTCAAAACAGTAAATAGCGCAAAGAAAATTGGGGCTTGGGCGAGTATTGGGAAACAAGAAGCGAGTGGGTTGGTTTTGTGCTCTTTGTAGAGCTTCATCATCTCTTCGGATTGTTTCTGCCGGTCGTCTTTATACTTCTTTTGAATTTCTTTCATATGTGGTTGAAGTGCAGTTAAAGCGCGTTGGCTTTTAATCTGCTTAACAAACAATGGAATTAAAATAATTCGGATTAACACAACCAGCCCAATAATGGCCAAGCTCCACTTAATACTGCCGTGAGAGTTCTTACCAAAGACATAACCAAGTAATGAGTGGAAGGTAACAATTACCCAAGAAACGGCGAAATACAGTGGGTTAAGAATAGTTCCCATTTAGATTGCTCCTTCTGTTGTTTTAACAAAATATTTTGGGTTTGTTCCTTTTACGTAGTCCACGCCACCGAGTGACCATGGGTTACAACGAACTAAACGCCAACTCCCGATTAAAATACCTTTGATTCCATATTTTGAAATAGCGTCAATGGCATATTGTGAACAACTTGGGTAGTACTTACATTTTGGTGAAAAACTTGGTGAAATCCATTTTTGATAAAATTTAATTGGAGCAATTAAAAGAATTCTCATTGGCTAACCACAAGCTTCTTGGTTGCTTTTTCAATTAGTTCAACCAGTTCGGTTTTGTAATCTTCGCGCTTGCGAAGTACTCGAACAACGAGTTGGGTGTTTTTAGAATTGGCGCCTAAGGTTGGAATAATTTCAGCTATGAGGTGGCGAAGTTGTCGTGAAACACGATGCCTTGTTACAGATCCACCAATTGATTTATTAACAATAAAACCAATTTGTGGCGCGCTTAATTCTGGGACGGTGCGTAAATAAACTACAAGTGAAAGTGATGTTGCCCGAAATCCAGTCTTAGTGGTGAGAGCAAAATCTTTACTTGTGCGCAAACGATTCTTTGCAGGTAGCACGAGTATTAGGCAGAGATGCGAGTGCGACCTTTAGCGCGGCGTGAGGCAAGAACTGCGCGCCCACCACGTGTTGCCATACGAGCACGGAAGCCATGCTTCTTTGCGCGCTTACGAACGTTTGGTTGAAAAGTACGTTTTGTCATTGAGCACTCCTTATTTATCCCGGTTTGGTTTGCACCATCGGGGCCACAGCTGTGAGGGGGTAACGGTACGGCTACCTGTTGATAAGGGTCAAACTGGGAACTGGCTAGCTGCCCACCGGCGATCATATTGTGGATAACCACTTGCATTTCTGGTGAATTAGCCTTACTTTCGCCCTCTATCCACAGATTTTAGGGATTTAAGAACTTTTCGAACCCCTTAAAAGGCTCAATCTTTGGTTTAGACCACAGGTTGTGGATAACTGTGTGGAAAACCCAAAAATGGGGTTTTTAGGCCAAAAAGGATTTATGGAAGCAATATTGAAGCAATATGGAAGCAATATGGAAGTAGGGCGCAAATGGCACTAACAGAGGTTGAAGACCTAACTCCGCTTTGGGGCAGTGTTATAGATGAGGTTGCGGTCGAATCCCCTCAACATCGCGCATTTCTCTCACTAACAAAACCTTTGGGTTTGATCCAAAACGAAGGTGGCGCCAACTTACTTCTCTCCGCGCCCAACGCTTTTGCAAAAGACGTTTTAGAAACTAGGTTGCGCGCGGTTTTGAATGAAGCGCTCTCATTAAAACTAAACCAAAAAATCAGTATTGCGGTAACAGTTGATGAATCAACGCCTGTTACAGATTTCGAACCAGAAATTTTAGAGACAATAGTTGACCCGGCAACCAAATATGGCACCGGACGTCACTCAACAACCGGCACAAGTTTGGAACCAACCCAACTAAACCCGCGCTATATTTTTGAAACTTTTGTTATTGGTGCGTCGAATCGTTTCGCTCATGCCGCTGCAGTGGCTGTAGCGGAAGCGCCTGCAAAGGCTTACAACCCACTGTTTATTTACGGTGAGTCAGGACTTGGAAAAACCCACTTATTGCACGCTATTGGCGCTTATGCCAAAGAGTTGTACGGAAGTGTGCGTGTTCGTTATGTTTCAAGCGAAGAGTTCACAAACGACTTTATTAACTCGATTAGAGATGACAAAGCTTCGGTATTCCAACGCCGTTATCGCGACCTAGATGTTTTGTTGGTTGACGATATTCAATTCTTGGAAAACAAGGAAAGAACTCAGGAAGAGTTTTTCCATACCTTTAATACGCTTTACAACGCGAACAAACAGATTGTTATTTCTAGTGACCGTCCACCAAAACAATTAACAACTTTGGAAGACCGGTTACGCAGCCGATTTGAGTGGGGTTTAATTACAGATATTCAACCACCTGAACTGGAAACTCGAATTGCAATCCTTCGCAAGAAGGCCGCACAAGATAAATTAAACGCACCTGATGATGTGTTGGAATATATCGCGAGCAAAATATCTTCCAATATTCGCGAACTTGAAGGAGCTTTAATTCGCGTGACCGCTTTTGCATCTTTAAACCGCCAAGGTGTTGATTTAGGTCTAGCGGAAATAGTTTTAAAGGATTTAATTCCTGATGTTGGCGGTCCAGAAATAACCTCTTCAACAATCATGGCCCAAACAGCCACCTATTTCAGCCTTACAATCGATGATCTTTGTGGAACCTCTCGTTCTCGGGTTTTGGTTAACGCCCGCCAGATCGCGATGTATCTATGCCGAGAGCTCACCGATCTCTCGCTTCCTAAAATTGGGCAAACTTTTGGCGGCCGGGACCACACAACCGTTATGCATGCCGATCGCAAGATTCGCCAGTTGATGGCTGAGCGCCGCTCGATCTACAACCAGGTGACCGAGTTGACCAACCGGATCAAAATCCAAGCCAAAAGCGCTTGAGTTTGATTTGAACTCGCTTTAGACCTCAAAGGGATTCTTAGAGGTTGTGTAAAAGGTTGCCCCCAACCTGGGGGTAACTTGTGGATAAATGTGGATATTTGAAGGGGTGGTTGTGGGGCCGGGCTTAATAGCCAGGGTTAACAAAGGTTATCCAAAGGTTTCCCACAGCAAGAATTTCTAATATTTACGCTTACGACCAGGGGTTTTAAGGGTTATCCACACAAAACACCTCTAGTTACTACGAATACTTATATATAGATAGAAAGGTTGGGGAAAGAGAACCTGCTCCACAAATCTTAAAAGTCCTAACAAGACTCAAAAAGTTTGAGGATATGGGTTTCTTTAAACAACCCTTTAAAGAGAGGATAGTCGGATGAAGTTTGTCGTTGAACGTGACCCGCTTATAGAAGCGGTTAATTGGGTTGCCCGCAGCCTTTCTAGCCGGCCGATTCAAACCGCCTTGCTTGGAATCATGATCGATGTAGACGATGTCATAACTCTTACTGGTTCAGATTTAGAGACTTCAACCAAAGCTGTTATTCATGCTGATGTAACCACAAAAGGAAAAGTTTTAGTTCCTGGTCGGTTGCTCGCAGAAATCGCTAGATCGTTACCTGCAAAACCAATTTCTTTTGTTTTAGATGGCACTCGAGTTTTAGTAACAGCAGGCAGCGCTAAATTCACATTGCCAACTTTGCCAGTAAATGAATATCCACAACTTCCAAACTTGCCAGATAGCGCGGGTGTAATTCCAAGTGATGTATTCGCAACAGCTGTAAATCAAGTTGCAATCGCAGCTGGAAAAGATGACTCACTTCCAACACTAACCGGCGTACATATCGAAATTAATAAAACAAATATTACTTTTGCAGCAACAGATCGCTATCGCTTAGCAGTGAAAGAGATTGTTTGGAAACCAAAAGATTCAAATATTGAAACCGCCACCTTATTGCGCGCCCGCACTCTTGCAGATGCAGCCAAATCTTTAGCTAGCAGTTCTGAAGTTACCTTTGCATTGTCTCCTGCAAACACCAACGAAAAACTTGTTGGTTTTCTATCAGATGAAAAAACAATGACATCTCGAACCTTGGATGGAACCTTCCCACCATTTAGACACCTACTTCCAAGTGAATCAACAGCGGAAGCTGTTATTGAAGTTGCACAACTATTGGACTCAGTCCGCCGAGTTGCGTTAGTGACAGATAAAACCGTGCCGCTTCGGTTAATTTTTAGCAAAGATAACTTGCGCTTAGAGGCTGGCGCGGGCGATGATGCTCAAGCCACTGAAAACCTTGATATCACTTACTCTGGCGAAGATATAAATATTGCTTTCAACCCAACATTTTTAACTGATGGTCTTCAAGCAATCAACTCGCCATTTGTACACATCGCATTTACTGGCGATAAGAAACCAGCAGTGCTAACCGGCAAAAGTGAATTAGATGGAGCTATAAACACCAGCTACAAATATTTACTAATGCCTATGCGCTACACCTCATAAACTATTCAAAGTGTTTATCTCTAACCTATCTTTAACAACTTTCCGGTCTTATAAATCTTTAGAGTTAGAGCTAACCCCTGGAATAACAACTTTTATTGGTCGAAATGGTGAGGGCAAAACAAATATAGTTGAAGCTGTTCTCTACCTTTCCTTCTTAACATCCCATCGGGTGGCGAGCGATCAACCATTAGTCCAATTGGGAAACTCTTCGGCATACATAAGAGCTAAGACTCAAATCCCGGATCGTGAAGTTTTGGTTGAGTTAGAAATCAATAGCGAGAAAGCTAACCGGGCTCGAATAAATCAAAACCCCACTCGAAGCCAGAAAGAAATTTTTGGAATAGTTCAAGCAATCTACTTCTCACCAGAAGATTTAGATCTAGTGCGCGGGGACCCAAGTGAGCGCCGTAAATTTATAGATCAGCTTTTGATTTTACGCTCACCAAGAATGGCCGGCGTTATATCTGATTATGAGCGCGCGGTTCGCCAACGAAACTCATTACTGAAATCCAGAGCAGGCAATGAATCTTTAAGTGCTTGGGATGACCAAGTAGCAAACTTTGGTGGTGAGATAATCGCAGCAAGGCTTCTAGCTCTCTCAGATTTCGAACCAATATTTCAAGAAATTTATCAAGAGATATCTTCAGAAAAACCAGCCTTTATTAACTACAAATCCAGTATTGATGAACCATCGTTAGACCCAACGACAAACACAGCAAAAATATTGGAACGTATGAAATTAACCAGATCTTCAGAAATTGAACGAGGGTTAACTCTCACAGGCCCACATAGAGATGACTTGCTTTTAAATTTGGGTAACCATTTAGTTAAAGGATATGCCAGTCACGGCGAATCCTGGTCTATTGCTTTAAGTTTAAAACTTGCGACTTATAAATTACTTTTAAACGATGGGTTAAAACCCATTTTAATTCTTGATGATGTATTTTCTGAATTAGATGAAGAGCGAAGAATACATTTAATAAAACTAGCCAAGAGCGCTGAACAAACATTTATTACAGTTGCAGTAGAAAATGATCTTCCAAAAGAGTTAGATGGAGTTAAGTATTTAGTAAAAGCTGGAGCAGTCACTAAAATTGGGGCAAAAAATGGCTAGAGATCTCGCTCGCGAGCTTTACCGCGCATTTAGAGGCCAACCAAAGCGTGGCAAAATAGGCGAGGTTGTTGAACCTCGAGAAAATATTAAAGATCCAAAATCGCTTAACGATGTCATGTCTGAATTAATAAGTAATCGCGATTGGCGTCAAGGTTTAGCGGAAGGAAATATTTTTTCGGATTGGGAAAAAATTGTTGGCGGCGAGATTGCTTCACACTCAACACCAATATCACTTGTCGATGGCAGATTAACAATTCAAACTTCATCAACCGCTTGGGCAACACAACTCACGCTAATTTCCAGCGACTTATTAAAAACAATTTCAAGCTCATCACCCGGGGCTTTGGTAGAAGAATTAAATTTAATCGGCCCACATGCACCCAACTGGAAAAAAGGGTTGCGCACGATTCGAGGGGCAAAAGGCCCAAGGGATACCTACGGCTAAATCTGGCAAAATCAGCCTTTTCTAATATAGGTCCACAAGTTGGCGCCAAAAGCCCCGCAAATCAACCTCACAAGGCGCTTTTGGGTGGTTCTAGTTCAACTTATTGACTAGGATGAACCCATTGAAGTCCGGTAAATCGCCGAGGTTTTGCGCTGGGGGATTTTTACCCACCAAATATTGGTTTTAACAAAAAGGAGGCCTGATGAGCGAAAACTCTTATAACGCCTCAAATATCACCGTTCTTGAAGGTCTAGACGCCGTCCGCAAGCGCCCTGGAATGTATATCGGATCCACTGGAGAGCGCGGACTCCATCACCTCGTCTATGAAGTTGTAGATAACTCAGTTGATGAAGCTCTAGCCGGGTACTGCTCGGAGATAAACATAACCCTTTGCCCTGATGGCTCTTTAAAGTGCGTTGATAATGGCCGCGGTATTCCAGTTGATATGCACCCCGTTGAAAAGAAACCAGCACTCGAAGTTGTTCTTACAGTTTTACACGCCGGCGGAAAATTCGGCGACGGTGGTTATTCAGTTTCTGGTGGTTTGCATGGAGTTGGTATCTCGGTAGTAAACGCACTTAGTACCGACCTCGCTGTCGAAGTTAAACGTGATGGTTTCCACTGGTACCAAGAATATAAATTAGGTGTTCCACAAAAACCAGTTCGCAAAGGTGATGCAACAACAGATCACGGAACAACAGTTACATTTTGGCCGTCGGCTGAAATTTTTGAAACTACTGATTTTTCATTTGAAGTTCTATCAACAAGATTCCGCGAAATGGCATTTCTAAATAAAGGCTTAATTTTAACTTTAACAGATGAGCGCCCAGGACATGTAGATGAGAAAGGTGCACCAATTCATGTGCGCTATCACTACCAAGGTGGCATCATCGATTTTGTTAAACACCTAAATCAAACCAAAGGTGAAACCCACAAATCAATTATTTCATTTAACACCGAAGACAAAAAACAAAAAATTAGCCTAGAAGTCGCAATGCAATGGAACACCGGTTTTACTGATTCGGTTTACACCTTCGCTAACACTATTCACACCCATGAAGGCGGAACCCACGAAGAAGGATTTCGAACCGCGCTTACATCGGTTGTAAATAAGTTTGGCGAAGAGTGGGGTTTTATTCGCAAGAAGGAAGACCGCTTAACTGGTGAAGATATTCGTGAAGGTTTAACCGCAATTGTCTCGATCAAAATTGCGGAGCCACAATTCGAAGGTCAAACCAAAACCAAATTGGGAAACACTGAAGCCAAATCATTTACCCAAAAGGCAATGAATGATCAATTAACAGAATGGTTTGAGAAGAACCCCGGCGAAGGTAAAGACATTGTTCGCAAAAGTATTGATGCAGCAGCAGCGCGTGTTGCAGCGCGAAAAGCACGTGATCTTTCAAGAAACCGAAAAGGTTTACTTGAAGGCCGCGGCATGCCTGGAAAATTGGCAGATTGCCAATGGACTGAACCTGAAAAGTGTGAGCTATATATTGTTGAAGGTGACTCTGCTGGTGGATCTACAAAAGGTGGAAGAGACTCTAGGTATCAAGCAGTACTTCCTATCCGTGGAAAAATTCTAAACGTTGAGAAAGCTCGCATCGATCGCGTACTTCAAAATAATGAAGTCCAAGCGCTAATAACAGCGCTGGGTACTGGTATTCACGATGATTTCGATGTTGCAAAACTTCGTTATCACAAAATTATTTTGATGGCAGATGCTGACGTGGATGGACAACACATTCGCACCCTGCTACTAACTTTGCTATTTAGATTTATGCGCCCATTGATTGAAAGCGGATTTGTTTATCTTGCACAACCACCACTTTACAAACTTAAATGGGGCGGTAAAGAACCAGTTCAATATGCCTTCTCGGATCGCGAACGCGATGGATTTATTCAAATCGGAATAGACGCCGGAAAGCGACTTCCAAAAGATGATGGAATTCAGCGCTTCAAAGGTTTGGGTGAGATGCCAGCAAAGGAACTTTGGGACACAACCATGGATCCAGCACATCGAGTTTTAATTCAAGTAACTCTTGAAGATGCAGCAGCAGCTGACGATCTATTCTCAGTATTAATGGGCGAAGATGTTGAATTACGCCGTAACTTTATTCAACGTAATGCTAAAGATGTTCGGTTCTTGGATATCTAATGGCTGAGAATATGAATCCGGATAAAACCGCTGCGCACGATCGAATCGAGACCGTCGACCTACAAGTCGAAATGGCGCGCTCTTATTTAGATTATGCGATGTCGGTAATTGTTGGCCGGGCACTTCCAGATATTAGAGATGGTTTAAAACCAGTTCATCGCCGCGTCTTGTATGCAATGTATGACGCTGGTTACCGACCAGACAAAGGTTATTACAAATCTTCT
>Ga0194057_10000085_pt1 | contig 42436 bp, 48 predicted proteins | sample SepL4415m_MetaG_FD_155474 | JGI IMG/M metagenome (GOLD analysis project Ga0194057, IMG submission 155474) | Anoxic zone freshwater microbial communities from boreal shield lake in IISD Experimental Lakes Area, Ontario, Canada - Sep2016-L442-15m | ecosystem: Environmental > Aquatic > Freshwater... | reverse complement strand
TTCTGTGAGGGGCATTGAAGTCTTCTCACATGGTTGAATATTGTGGCACTCCGCATATCGAAAGAGCGGAGAAACAGAGAATACAAAGCATACCTAAATGAGAAAACCATATTATGTCTACTCGACAAGCGATCGGTTGTACTTTGCTTGTTACCGCAATTGCAGTTCATTTCTGCTTTTGTGTATGGTCGGGGTCTAGCTATGACCCGGACCACGGTGACAACATCTTTGCATTCGTGTACGCAGTCAAGGAATTTGGCACAAACACCGTAGGCGCTGGGTTCTGGGGAATTGTCGTGCCGGTAGTCGTTGGAGGTTTCGGCATCGTGTTGCTCGTTTGGCAGCCAACAACCGCGTGTGCGGACTGCGGGAGACAGATTTTGCAATCGGCGACCACTTGCCCGGGGTGCGGAAGACCTAAGCCAAACCTAATAAGTTGCCCACATTGCACCTTGGCGATTTCAAAGTCAGCGACGACTTGTCCTCACTGCTTGAAGACGTTAGGAAGTGCTTTACACACGGGTGATGACGATGCTTCAACCTACCTGGCCATCTCCGCTCCAAGCCGGATAACTGAAAGAGAAGAACGATGAAATTGGCTGCAATGGGTGTGCTGGCCCAGTATCTGGGGCTGGGATTGGTGAAACAAAAGCGCGGTTGTCCGGCGCAACTCCTCAAGAATGAAAGGCGTGTATCATGAGGTTCATTGCGATCTGCCGTTTGTCCCCGGTGCTGGCTGCTTTGCTCCTCGCCAGTCAATTGTCGGGCTGTGATTGTTTGGAGAATTCGCCAGGACGAAAAGAAAGCACTGCTGTCGAACAATTGCGGGCGATCGGCTACGAGGTTGTTAGGGCCTCCGGCTACTCGACCGAGCCAACAGTAGTCCAACTGACCAACGAGGGATGGGTCGCCGAGATGTTGAGTTATGACAACCTACTGTGGGATTATAGGCGAACCAGTTCAATGGCAATGCCGTTCGAGGGGGTCGTCGGCTGTACCGTGGCCCGTTGGATCACCAAGCCGTACCCGACCAAGCAAGCCGCAGAGACGGCCGCGAAAGATCGCAGCGTCTTCTTTCAGGTAGCCGCCGAATGTTCAACGGCGAGAAGTTATCCAATCGCACCGGAGAAAATCTATAGCCCCAGTAAATTCGTGGTCGAAGCGGTCTTCGATGCGAGGGAAAGTAAGTGGAAACTGAAGGGCGTGCAATTGGGCGACTTCTCGCAGCAGAGAGAGTTGTGGACGAAGAGATTCATTCCGGTAGAACAGCCTATGAAGAAGTAAGCGGACGCCGAAAAGCCTCACTGACCTCGTAGGCGACCCGCCGGAACCGACACCGGCGAACTTGGCACGGCCGACGCGGCAATACGAAAGACCAAGACGAAAGCGAAGCGAAAGGCAAACTAACCGGCTCGGCAAGACCGACGTGCTGACTGAATACCTGACGCTGGAGCTCAAACGACGAAAGGAAGCTGTTTTATGACACGAAGATTGAAACCGATGATTGTGTTACTTCTCTTGGGTTGTGGCGTCCTCGGATGCAACACCGCAACCAGGGAACAGGAATTGCAGCAGCAGAAGCTCCTTACGGAACTGGCGAAGACGAATACAGAATCGCTTGCCGAAATGAGCAAGAAGCAGGCGGAACTACGTAACAGGGAGTTGGAACTAACCAAGAAGGATGAGGAATTCAAGGCACGGGAAAACGCGATTCAAGAATCCTTGGGGCGAGTAAAAGAGCAGGAGGAAACGCTTCACAAGCAAGTAAAAGAGCGGGAGGAATCGCTTCACAAGCGAGAGAGTACGGCAACCCAGAGGGAACGCGAAGTCGCGCAGAAGTATGCGAGTGAGGAGACAAGGATTCAAGAGGAGAAGGACGTATTAAATAAAGAGCGGGAGCGGCTAAATGTTGCTCGGTCACAAGTTCAAGCAATCGCCAGACAGCAGGAAGCCGAACGCCTTGCAAGGCAAGCGGTGCTTCGTGAGCAGGAAGCGTACAAGAACTCAGAGGACGCGAAACGTGCCGAGGGGCGAAAGGCCGAACTAGAACGACTAGCTGAACTAGCGACTGACTTGGTGATGATTATGGACCCCGGTTTAGTTCGCAGCAAAGTCCAGAAGGCCGTTGTGGCGAGTTTAGCGAAGCCGGTGGACTTTCGTATGCTAGGTAGCCGACAAGATTGGGGCTATGAAGACGAGGACGAATTCGTAGATGAGGCACTTAAAACATGCGAATTCGCGATCCGTGGCGCGTTTTCTACATCCGGTGGTAGTTTTTGGCCCGACAAGCTCCAACAGATAGAAAGGGATCTCCCCAGGAAGATGAAGCCCGCGTTGGAAAAATGGAAGAACGAGTACCTCCAAGCACATCAAACGAAAGCTGGATCATTAGGCAAATAGCGGAGCATCAAAGGCTGTCCGTTGCGAAGCGAAAGGCGAACTGACCGGCTCGACAAAGCCGACGCGCTGTGGAGCACTTTGGGCTGGAACTGGTGCGGCGGGAGGCTCGGCAATCGAATTCCAGCCCGCGATTTTTTTTATCTGAAGGAGAGTGCTATGGTCGAATCAGTTTCATTGCCGGAAGACCCCAAGGGTGAACCCTCCGCAACGATCGAGCAGCCTGTACCACCAGGGCAAGTGGCCCGTCCTTTCTTGCGTCGCTATTGGAAAGCGGTGGTTGCCACGCTGGTGCTGGGGCTCCTCGCTGCTGCCGGCTGGGCGCTGTACTGGTTTCTAACTGCGGACCAGCGTTTGGAAAAGAGTGCTGTTAAGGAACTGGAGGAAATGCCGGAAATAGTGCTCCGTCATAATTATGAATTCAGCCCCTGGCCCAGGCGTTTGGTAGAGAATCCTTATCGTCGAGTCACGGTCCCGTGCCTATGGCGGCTTGGCGACGACAAATGGGTCGGCGAGTACTGCAAGTGCAGTGGACTCATCAAGTGGGACTATCGCCGAACTGGATCGAAGGTCTTCCCCTACGAAGCGACCGTAGCGTTTGAGGTTCGCCGATACTCCAGCAAACACTATGGTAGCGAAGAGGCGGCGAGGAAAACACTAGGACTGATCCCCGCGGACCTTCCTAAGTACGAGAAGTGGAAAGACCCCGTGCTCTTCTTTGAGGTTCCAACCTCGCCTGATGACTTCCGTCTGGAGACGAGGACATTCCCGCTCGAACCGTCGCCCGACTATGCGAGGAGGCGTTTGCCTATCGTCTCCGCCGAGTTGTTGTTCAGCACAAACGGCGATTGTGTCGGCGGGGGGGGATGGGAGGTAAAATGCACGGAAGTCTTTTCTGACTGGAGTCAGTACGACAAGTGGAAGCAGAATTGGAATCAAAAGGCAGTCAGACAAACTCCTCAATGACGTGAAACGAAAGGCAAACCACCCTAGGGTATCCGGGCTCGACGCCGGCAAATTGAAAGGCAAGAATAATGAAGTGGGCTGCAATTTGCGTGCTTATGGCCGTGGTCGTGATACTGGGTTTCTGCCTTGTCGTAAAACAACAGCAAGTTGATTCGATTCAGGCGACGATTACTGGTCTTCAATGCCGGCTTGACGAACTAATCGCGAAGCAACAAGGCAAAGAGGCGGATCTAAAAGAGCGTCGGTTCGCTTATTTGGCGAAGCGGCTTGAAGAGGAAATGGCCGAGAATTGCAATGAGTATGGAAGCGTGCTTGTGACAGTCAATTATAAGGATCGCGCAGTGAGGGTGCAGTATCTTGCTGGAACGGCTGGAACGATGGAACGTTCTTGGGGTCCAGGATGGCATAAGGAGCCGATGCCTGGATTCCATCCAATCTGCTGGTGCGAGCTTGACCTCGTATTTGATTATGACGGGAATGAGTGGAAGCCGGATTGGGAGAACTGCTATTACAGGTCTAATAAAGATTCTGACACAAGCCATAAGGGTCGTCGAGAGAACTTACCGAACACCGCCAGAACAAGGTTGCCGGGATCGCACATCGACAAGGTAAGAACGATGTTAGCGGCTTGCCGGCAGACGGAGCAGAACTGACCGACAGACACCGGCGAACTGAAAGGCGAAACAATGAAAACCGCTTACAACGACCCGGCTGGCATTTTATGGTGTGACTTAGTTTCATTCATCCAGGGCGACTCGTCGCTCGCATTTACAAAAGGCAGGCGTGTTGTGAATCGCAACCTAAATCTCGTGTTTGCATTAGCCCTGTTGTTCGCTGGCGTAGCCGGTTGCAACAGCGCAAGCCAGCCGAGTACATCGGATGAGTGTGCGGTCCCTGCTGTGGTCGCTCGCCAAGGGTCCGATACCGCAAAGGTCGAGCAACTTGAAAGCGAGTTGCGGCAAGATCGGGAGGTGACTGCAGTGATGCGGAGCCCTCTCGCTGCTTTGGAACGCGGCAGCAGAGCGGTTACGCCAGCGAGCGTGCCGCAGTTGCCCAGCGCGCCGGCATCATCCCTATCGACTCAGCCCGGCCCGCAGACAGGCCAACCGACACTTCCCCGCCCCGAACAAGCCGCGCCTCCGCCGCCCCCGGCCGCAGCAACGAAGGGGCCGGTGACAGTGACGATCACGCCCGAAGAGCCCCCGGTGCCGACGCCACCGGTACGGCCTGCATCGATTGCGCCAGAGACCGCGACGGTCACGCCCGACACAGGGATTCCCGGCGCAACGGCGGCTGGCGTGTCTGTGCCCGGCTTGCCCGGCATGACTGGCAGGGGCATAGCCGCAGCGCCCGCTGCCCCCGCGACTGCCAATGTCGCTGCCGGCAGAAAACTTTTCAACCAAGCCCAACAGGGCTACAACAACCAGAACTACTGGCGACAGCAGGCACTGCGGCAGGGTTACGGTGCTCGCAAGTTCGGTCCCAGCGGCATGCCGGTCAACAAAGAGGGCGAAGAGATCCCCTGGGGCCAGGCCATCCAGCAAGGTCTGGCGTGGCGCACTGATTCGGCCATCAACCGCGAGCATCGGCAAGAACAGTCGAGCGCGCAGCCCGCGCGGCCACCGGCCGGCGACAAGACTGAAGCACTGAGTCTCGACGAATCGCGAGCAGCTTACCATCGTCAGATTAAAGCCTACTACGACCGACAAGTTCTTAACGCAGGAATCCCCACACACTGGCCCAAGCTGACGCCACAGCAACAGCAGGCACAGGATCCGAACGCATGGATGAACCGTATGACACCAGAGGCCCGCGCGACTTATATGTACTACAGTGCAATGCTTGACTTGGAGCGTCAAAAGCAGGCCAGCCAACAGAAAATCACCAAGCTCATGGCCGAGCTTGCTGGCATTGTGCAAATGAAAGAGGGGTCGGAGAAAGCTGCGGCGATTAAAGATTGGGTCAATCGCGTCAAGGAACTTTAAGTTCGGTCTTTCTTCGTATTGGATTGTCTGCTACACATTTCTCAAGGGGAAGCATTATGAGTACAGAAATTGGGAAACACGGGGAATCCGTGGATATTGAAAGAAGGCTCGCGGGATTGGAGCAGTCTAACTGGAGGTGGCGGCTGTCAACCTTGGGACTTCTTGGCGCGTGGGCCGTGACTCTCAGTTGTTCTCGTTCCGACTCCGGCGGATATCGGGCGGCTGACGCTGCCGAAGGTGGCGACCGGGTAACGCGGACCTTGCGCGTCAACGAGATTGAACTGGTGAATCTCAAGGGCTCGACCGTAGGCTGGATCAACAAGGGCGGGGAGCCGTCCATCTCGCTTTCGTCGCCCGTCGAGAATACGGCGGGGCGGGCTTCGTTTAACTTGATGCTGGGCCTGCTCCCCACTCTGTGTATTAGTGGAGCCGCAGGGGACACCATGCTTTCGGGAGGCGGGGTACTGATGTTAGATCCCCGCGGCCAATGTTCCGTCGGACCGAGCGGACTGCGTTTAGTCTCTTATGAAGGCGTAGCCGGGCAAAAATACAAGGATCACCTGGATCATAATGCCGAGCACACAAACGCGACAGAAGCGAAGCAGCGTTTTGAACGGGGATGCGAACTTAGCGGAGAAGCGCAGGCTGTGGAAATTTTTACGACCAAAAGTGGCGCCGGCAGCATGAGCTTCCAGAACGGGGCCGGTAAGCCGGCTGTCCAGATCGGTGTCTCGGGGGGTGGCGGGGGTTTGGTGAATGTGGCGAATGAGGCGGGAAAGTCGGTTGTGTCCATTGCGACGTGCGAGGGCAGAGGTTTTGTGGATGTGGCAAGTGGGACGGGGAAGCCGGTTGTGTCCATATTGGCGTCCGAGGCCGGCGGGGGCGGCATTATTGTCAGCAATACGTTCGGCAAGGCGGTTGTGGATGTCCAGGCCAATAAGGCGAACGAGGGCGCAGTGTACGTCAATCGGCTAAATGGAGAAATGGGGAATGCTCTGGTGCCCCGTAAGGATTGAAGGGGCTCGCGACCGACGACAGGCCGGTTCAACCGATCGGCTAGCAGCGGTATAATACGGCTCAGCCCCGAGGGTCGCTCCCCCTGCAACCGACCCCGACATGTGCGAACCACGCGGCGGCCAGGCAGGTTTCGGCATCGGCCACAAGCATGAGATCGTCCTGGTCGGCGATGAACGGCACGCTGATAATCAGAGGCCGCAGATCGATGGACATCAGATCGAACGCCGGCTCGATGCCGTGCGGTCACATCATCTGGAGAAGCAACGATTGCATCCCGCGGAGAACCGGGTAATCGCTCGTTTCAATCCCGCTCACCAGCCCGCTCGTGGTAATCGGAACATCCCCACGCCAGAAGGTGGCCATCGCAGCCCCTTCGTCTTCCGAGTCGAGTGCCAGTTCCAGCCACTCCATCCCGGCAACTGGCATCGGCTGTCGGAAGTGATCACCATGCTGTTTGAGCATCGCGTGAAAAACCTCGACGGCTGGCGGTGCCAGGTCGTAGGAATCATGCGTTCGCGTAGAGAAGCGGTTGCCGACGAGAGTAACGGTGGCGTCGTGGAAGATCATTGGTTCAGACTTTCTTGTAGTGTAAATGGTATCTCTGAAATTATAATCCCGCAATGTGGAGATAAAAAGCAACACGACTTCCGGTTCGTCCGCTACAAGCAGACTCGCCGGAAGCCGCGGTCTTGGGCCAACGAATTGCATCGCCGTTCTGCGTTGGTCCCCTGGAGCATGGAGGCCGATGAAACCTCCAACCGACGGCGAAAGCGGAGACTAATTTCTTTCTACTGCGATTGCCGCCACACGGACGGCATTCATTTAGTTTAACTTCCGAACAACCCACCGCAATCGCCCAACGGTTCCCAGTGAGACGTCGAGGCACTGTGCGACGTAAGTTCTGGGGTAATCTCCCCCGAGTAATTCCCTTGCCGGTTCTTTCAACCACCACCCTTCGGGCCGCAACTGCCGTCCGAAGAACCGCAGTCGCCAGAGATCGACGGCCCCCTCACTCAGCCCGTATTTTTCGGCAAACTTCTGAAGAGTCATGGTGGAAAGCTCCTCGATCCGCTCCTGCCACCACGCCTCGTTTTCCGCAAACCAGTCCATGCCGAGCAGTCGCCGCAATCGCTTGATTGCCGTTCTTCCTATCGGCAAATCATAGGTTCCAGGCGTCTCTCGCACGGATTCCAAGTATCCTAGCAGTTCGCGCGTGACGATGATTGACGGCCCACCCGTTCCTCCGCGTCCTCTGGGCTGACCATGCGGCCACCCCAGACAAACGCTCCAGCCATACGCAGTCGGTCGTCGCTCACGCAAGTCCCAGGAGTCGCCAAATACGTCGGCGACCTTGCCTATTATTCGTGCAGTTTTCGCCATGCTCATTCCCCCGCCTGAGCCTGCCGGATCCATTCCCTTAACTGGTCCGCGTCCCACTCTTCCATATCGACTTCGTTCGGCTTGGCGATCGCTTTCTTCCGCAGGTCGGGTCGCGTCCACATCGGCGCGACGTCTGCCGGGGTGTCGCCGGTAATCGCCAGCACCCGCAGGTTGTAGTCGCCCGGCAACTTGCCGAGTACCGCGTAGCGACGGGCCTTCTTGAGGTTTCTGTGGATCCGATTCATCACGAAGCCGTTGGCCTTGGCATAGCACGGGCCGTTCCACCACTCCACGCCCGCCCGATCGACGAATTTTCGGTCCCGGCAGTAGCTAATAAGCACCTTGCCGACTGCCCGAGTTGCCTTCTGGAACATGAGCAGTTCGCAAAGCTGGTTGAGTAGTTGGGTGTCGGGGATATTCTTCTTGTGGTGCCCGGCGAGCTTCTTGAACTCGTGGTTCGGAATCTCCTTCCCCTCCGTGTTGAATGCCTGGATGTAGGTGAATGACCTCGCGCCGGCACTGAGCCCGTTCTTCAATCGGAAGTCCAGTCCTTCCTTCGTGCGCTCGGCCATCTTGCGAGCTTCTTCCTCCGCTACCCAAGACAGGATCGCCAAAAGCAGGCGGGAGGTGGGGTCGCGCAAGTCAATGATCGACCCACTCCATCCTTTCAGGATGACGATTCGGACGCCGCGGTTGAAGAGGGTCTCGATGGTCTGATAACAATCGCTCATGGAGCGTCCGATGCGATCGAGGCGAAGCACAACTAAGGCGTCACCCTTTCGGAGGTTACGTAAACAGAACAGCCCCATCGGCCGCTTGGAAAACTTTGTCTTGTAGCCCGACGTGCCGGGCGGCTCTTCGAGAATCGTCGGCTCCGGCAGACCCATCGCCTTGCATGCGGCCTCGATGAGCTCGCGCTGAGTGTTGCAACTTTCGGTTTGCTTAATATCGCTGGCACGGACCAGCCCCCAGCATCTTAGGGGGGGCGTGGCGGTCGTTGTTTCCGACATGGTTATCTCCTTTGGGTTGCTTGGTAGGCTCCGTCTAGTTTATCGAATCTCCTTTGCTCGGCTCCCACATTCGACAGCCAGATCCCGGCGACGACGAGGGCCAGCACGACGATGAGTGCGGCCCAGTTGGCGGCAGTCCACGGCTCATTGACGATGATTAGCGGGGGCGGTTTCTGCCGGAAGTGCCGGTAGTCGCCCCGCGGTTGGCTGGAACGGCGAGCATGGGGCGAAGAGCGTCGAACGGCCGGATGTCCTCCGCGTTTCGTTCTATTCCCCGCCCCATGCTCAGTTCCTTCTGTAAGCTGCGGAGCGGGCGATTCGGTTGGCGCAGATGCCACTGTTGGTGTGAGGGCACTGGCAACGCTACACCCGCTCCGCGTGTTTTGGTTCGTTGTCTTCGGGGCTTTTCCGAGACACTTGCCGGGTATGGAAGTGGCGTTTCCGCGAAAGTCGGTCGTGCTTCCGGCGACCTCGAAGAGATAGCCACCCAGTTCCATGGTGTTGCTGGTATTGCTCATCGGGTTCTCCTTGCAGAAAAACGTCGCCAGACCCAACCCTCCAGGAGCTTAGCTTGGGGGAGGGTTGGGCCACTTCCCGCTTTCCCAAACGGGCGGCGACGAGGGTTCATGGTATCATCTTCCCTTGATTTCGTCTATCTGCTCCTGCATGTCGGTCAGGCAAGTCGCCATGGCCTTGATGATTGCCGCGAGCGTCGCCATGTCGTTGCATTCGGACAGGCTGCGAATATGGACCAGGGCGGGTTCGATGGCGGACTCGTCGCCCGCCTCCAGGTGGGCTTGAAGCTGGTCAAACTCGTGGATGAGTTCGAGACGTTGGCGAAGTATTTCCGGGGTGAGCATTATAATTCCTCCTCAAACATGGTTTTTTGTGCTGGGTTATCGTCTAAATGCGAGAGCAACATCGTCTGGTGGTGACGCGGTTCGGCCTCCCGCTTGCGGCGGGCCTCTTCGTCCTCGTAGCGGTCGCGTTCCAAGCGCTCTTTGAGTATCTGGTTCATAAAGTGACTCACGATGCCACCTCCAGTCGAGCATCTTCAATAATGTCGAGAGCCCTTCGCATGCTGAAGGTGCCTTCGTCATCGAAGGCCGTGGTGTAGTCGGGTGGCGGGATCCCTTCGCAGGTGCAGACCTGGGCCAGGCGATTCATGCAGGCCGAAGCGAAGGCGATGTCGGCAGTGAACTCGTATTGCTTCCACCGATCGAGGAAGGCACGCTTCCCCTCCTTGCGGAATAGGCTAATGTCGTTGCTCGTGGCAATCACAATCACCTTCCGGTCGGTGTTTTTGATCGTGACCTCGATGTGATTTTTCAGATAATTTATCGTCTGCTGAGACAAAAACTCTAGCTCTTCTACAAGAAGTACATGCCAGTACTGGCCGCTCTTGAAGCGGAACGGGCTGGATGCCGGGTCGAAGTATCGCTCGGCAAGTTCTAGGCAGAACTCCGTGCCGTTGAGGCGGTAGACGGTCGAGGGAAACCCCTCGGTCCCTAGTGCGGTGGCGATTGCCTCTGCCGCAGTCGTCTTGCCTGTGCCGGACTTTCCGTACAGTAGCAAGGCGTCGTTGCGCGGGTTGGCGACGAATCGTTTCAGTCTCGCAATGCACGGCTGACCGACAATCTCGTCGAGGGTTGTCGGTTGCCATTCACAGAAGAGTCTGGACATCGGCTTGGCTCCTTTCGGTTATGGGAAAAAGAAAATTTGTTTCGACAAATTAAACGCAAAAAACTCACTCAGGACTCAGCCATCACCCGAACAGGCAAAGCTGCTCGATGGCGGACAGCGGGCGTTCTCGGTGGGTGGCGAGTGGCGTGGGGCGTGAGGCGATTGCTTCCTGCGCACCATGCTCACCCTCCATGACGCCTAGCTCTTCCTCGCCGCACTTCTTCCAGATACGCTCCGTTTCACCGAAGTCGATGTTCTCGGTTAGGCTCTTGGCAAGCTCCATGGCCAGCGACCCGCCGCCGTCCGTGGACATGGCAGCCAGCCCCTCGGCGGAGAACTGCCCTTCCATGGCCAGCGAAGCGTCGAGCTTCCTGGCCATCAATGCCATCGCCCTGGCCTGCATCGACTCGGCGTAGTACAGGTAATAGACCCTGCATGGCAGCTTCTGCCCGATTCGCCACGACCTGCGGCTAGCTTGACGCAACGTAAAGGTATCGTATCCCGTCTCATAGAAAATTAACGATGGGAAGTTGAAAGATCCCTTCGCGTCGAACAGCGTAAGGCCGGTCGAGACCGGCTGGGGATGCGAAATCATTACATCGACGTCCGGTGCGTTCTTGGCGATCCAGGCACTACGCCCCTTGGTCGGCACCTTGGCGGCATCGAGCACCTTGACCCGATACCCAGCCTGCCGCACGATCTTCTCCAGGCGACCCAGTACAGGATGCGTGGAGGTGTAACATGCAAATACCCAGCATTGCCGACCTTGCGATTTCTCCGCAGCGAGAATCTTCAACAACTCTCGCTCCTTTGGCCAGAGGGTTTTGCTATCGAGCGTCGGCGGCGAGACGATCGGCACGTAACGGCCGTTGGGACCGTCCTTGTGATCGACATACCCGAGGGTCTTCCAGTCGTAAGGATAGTCGGGGTAGGCCAGTAAGGCATGGAGCATGGGTGACAAAAGCTGGTGACTCCCTTTCCGCATGAGCTTTTGAACGGCGTCCTTGAGCGTCCTTTCCATGTCGCGGTACGTCTCGCCTAGTTCAGTACCCATCTCCACCGCCGTTGGGTGTTCGTGGTAACTCGGCAGGTTCGCGGCCACGTCCTTCAGCGATAGAAAGACCGTGTTGGCGATGAGGTGCCTGCCGTAGAGCGTCGGCATGATGCCTGGCTGCTCGGCCAGTCGCATGGTGCGTGTTCTGCCGTTGGAGCGGCGGTTGTCGTTCCCGCCACGCTCCTTCTCGGTGATGATGGTGTCCACTCGCCCATAGCGATGTGCGAACTCCATGCTGTCCGACCAGCCCAAGTCTTCCGCCCTAAGACTCTTGGCCGCCATGCGGAACAAGAGCGAGCGAACGTGGCTCGCCTTGCCGCCAATGATCGTGCCGGTCATGCCGATTACCTTGCGACACGATGCAACCAGTGCCCCGAGGGCTGTCGCCCTTGCACTGTCCTCAGATTTAAGCTGGTGGCAGTTGTGGACGAGGATTCCGTTGGCGAAGTAGTTGTGGTGCGTCTCGACGGTCAGGTCGTAAACGTATTCGTCTTTGATGTCAACTGTTTCAACCGAGAGTACGTGACTCTCGCGACAGCCTCGACTACCTCCCCAAGATGATCCAGTACCTTCGCATTTGTAAACCGCACCACCACCCATCCGCGCTCTGCCAGAAACATTTCCTTTTTCCTGTCCTGTGATTTGCGCATTTTCCTCAAGTGACTGTGCCCGTCGATCTCGATTGCAATCTTCAGCATCCTTGAACCAAGGTCGATCTTGTAATGGTTCGGAAAACCTGAACCTACGGACATGTGCGTCGGAACTACGAGCGGAGACCAGTTTATCGTCTCTACTAAGCGTGCCTCCGCCTTCGTCAGCCCACGACCATTGCCCCCCTGGATACCGCAAAATGGCTTGCTTCGCATCGTGGCCGCCATCTTCGCCCTGATCTTCGGATCTTTGTTCATCTCTCGGCAGTGATTTGACCATGCCTGAAGCTGCTTTGGCGATCTGTTTGCCATTACTTTGGCCATGTGACGACGGTTGCTCGGCTTTTGCCAGTATGCCAATCGGCTGCAACTCTTGGTACAGTACCGAATTTGTGGTTTGCGTGGCGTGAACGTCTCGTGGCAGTGTTCGCAGATTTTCTGCATAGATTGTGTCTCCACACATGAGGTCCGCAGCGCGATTGTAAGTGCCGTTAGCGAAGATGCGATGACCTTCCGTGCATACAAAACCGCCGCCTGTGTGTGTTACTCGGACCATCCGTTCTCGTCTCTTGATTCGATGAACGGCAGTCACCTTGGCTGGCATCATTCGTTGCCGGTTGTGGTCATAGGCCATGACATATTCGCCAGCGACCACGCTGCTAATGGCATTGTACTGATGAGACGCCATCAATACAACTGCATCGCCCGGAAAACATTCGTCGGCAATCAGGTAATCAAACACCCCATTCATTTGCTTATGGATGTAATCAGCAGGTGCCCAGACTTGTTTTCTGGCATCACCGGCGTACTGCCAGAGTGCGGCGTTGCATATCTTGACGACGGGCATGCCATCGGCATTGCGTCGGGTGGTGACTTCGGCATTGCACCGCTTTTTGGATTTTTCCAAGTCTTGCAATACCAGAAAGTTCCCTTCGCCCTTGGCCTTGCTTCGTACTTGGGCGCCGCAGTCGGGGCAGTGCAGGATGCCCTGACTGTCCTCGATAGCGGCAGGTTGCCACGCCGGACCCATCTTGGCGGTCGTCTCGCCCATGATGAGCCAGAGCGGCCTTGCCAGCTTACCGCGCGGCAGGAGCAGTAGTTCGTCCCACCGTTCCAGGGTCCAGACGTCCACGGCACGGGCCGGGAAGATGGCGGCGAGTTCCGCTTGCCACGTTGCAACCAAGTGGGGCGGAACCATTGCTATGGCTCGATACGGCTTGCCAGCGGCGTGGGCATGGACCGTACAAATGCCTATTTGCGTTTTGCCTGTCCCCATTTCTGCCGCACAGAACACAGCCTTCTGGTGTTGCAGCGTTTTCATCATCGCAGTGATAACGTGGGCCTGTGCCGGAAGCATGGGCCGCTTCAAGTCCAACTCAACCACGGCGTCGGTGGACGGGACGTGGAGCGGCTCGAAGGCTTGGCGGGCACGGTCGGCCACCAACGCTGGCTGCGACAAGCGATTCCCGACACGCTCCGTCTCTTGATCAACCACGCCCATCATCATGCCAATGACTGCCCTTGCCATCTCCTCGTCCGCAACGATGGAGAGCACGTTGATGACGGTCTTCTTCACGGGCTTGCCGTGGTGGTCGGTCAATGCCGAAGCATCTTCAATCCGGGTCTTGATCTGCTTGAAGTACGGGATGGCGTCCGCCGTAATGGCCGTCGCAAGCGCGGCGTTGCTCGCAACGAGCTTCGCATCGGACGCGGCAAGCTGCGCACGCAACTCGGAAATGGTGGCGGCGGAATCGGTAACGGACGCGGGCGTGGTGGCGTTAGCCATAGTGATAGCTCCTTTCGAGAGCAGCAGAGCAAGAGCACAACCTGCGTGCCATGCACGGTGTGCATGTAACACGCTGGGCGTGTGGGGAACGCTCTGCAATTCGTTCCACTAAAAGCCGTTCGGAACCCCAAAAGAGGGGGTCGCGTAGTGTTAGTTGTGTTATTCGGATAAACAAACCACCACAACGGGTGGTTTCAATATCGAAGTGACGATCTTGGTTGACGCGACGCTTGCATGAGTGCTTGCTTGCGTGCGTGCTTGCGATTCGCGTGCGTGCGTGCGTGCCAGGCCCCCATCGCGCGGGCGTGCGTATATATGTATACATCCACCCCACCCGAAAGACGTAGGTGGTTACATCATTTGGCACTAAGCTGTCGTCAAGCGGACTACACATGGCGGCAATCGTGTTGATATGTAATCATATTGACTACACTTATTCCGCTGCCGGCGCTTAATTCGCTTAATTCGCAGTGGTGTTTAGGAGCTGGAACCCTGAAAGTTCCGCCTTATACTGGCGCACAGCGCGCTTGTTTCCCACGACAGCGCGCACCATGTGGGGGGTTACTATTAGATAGAGCGGCGAGATTAGCGACTATTTAGCTTTCCGAGCGGCTCTTGCGGCTGCGAGCCTAGTCGCGGCGGCTGCGGCTACATCTGGCGTGACGGCACGAGTGCGGCCGGTTTTACCTAGTCGGTATTGGTACAGCGGGCAATTAGTGATGTGGCACTGCTGAGTTTCCGTGTAGCTATCGCCGGAACATTCGCGGCAGTACTGCTTAACTGCTTGCAGGGGCGACTTGCGAATCGTTTCTACGCTCATAGGATACTCTCTTTAACAAGCTGGTTTGATGGAAGTAGGTCAGGACGGGTAAAATATCGACTTAGTGTGTTCTGCTAGGCGTTACTATCGCTGGGCTTTCTCGGCGCGCGCAGTACGAGCAGTGAGCTAGGCGGCCGAAGGGGTGACGAACGCGACGTCGAGATGGTGCGGTCATGGCGATGGTTTACTTATGTCGTTTGCGCTTATCCATGAGCCGATCGATGCAGTAGCCAATGAAACAGCCAGCGATTGCGGATGCTGCCGATCCAAGGATGACAACGAACGAGAACGCGAACGCGATGGCGAAAGACGTAAAACAGGTAGTCATGGCAATTGTTTGGCTGATGTCGAGCGCGCGTCGATGGCGCGTCGATGTCGTGGCTGATGTCGAGCGCGCGGTACGGCGAGACGGTGAGTAGAACGAAGCGACTCGCTCTAGTATGCTTTCTTATTAAGGTGGTCAAGTCCTTGACCCCATTGGTTTATTCACTTAGGGACTAGATTGCAGATCGTGTAGCGCGTCCAAAGGTTGTATTTGCTGCCGGGTTGCTTGTAGAACTTGCGGTCGATCCAGCCGTCGATTTCCAGTTCGTTTAATGCCGTCTTGGTTGTGCCGCGGCATTGACGCGCGGCTTCGGCAATGTCGGCAACCTTGCACTTGAATCTCGGACGGCCCTTGGCAATAAGCAGCATGGCGCCGAGCGTTACCCACATGCGACGTGGGTAGTGCTCGGCGGCTGCGAAACGAAGGAAGGATCGTGGCCACTTTGAGACGGTTCGGTTCGGATCGGATCGTAAACGAGTAGGTTGTTAGCTTTGCTGATGCCGGTGGTCGTGACGGCAACGATGCCAGCGACGGGATAGTTGGTTTCCTTGGATGATGGTTCATTTCCTAGCGGAAGCAAAACGCATACACGCCAATGCCGTTTTTACGGCAGTGGTGTTATAGATAATGTTCCTGTTTTAGATAATCTCTGTTTTAGATCAACTGTTGTAGATAATAAGGGTGCCCAGAATCCGACCCCCCATTGCCCAGAATCCGACCCCGGGTATTGCCCACTTTCCGACCCCCGGTATTGTCCAGATTCCGACCCCCTATTGCCCACTTTCCGACCCCCCTGAAAAAGACAATGAAACGAGTCCTTCCCTTGCCGGTTTTTCGATAACTCGGAAGTTCCAATTAGGGATCAGAAAGTGCGTCTCGGTTGCAACACCGGGTTGGACTCTTACGCCGGTCCAACGAACGATTCCGAACCGATGACACAGCAGCCGCTTCGCCGAAATGACGGATTCCCTTGTCAGTCCGGTTTGTTTGCATAGCGTCTTCAAGGAAAACTTGAAACGGTCGTTACCGCCCAGGTTGTCAAAAGCAGCTTGAGTCTCTTCCTTAACTTCGGCAGTGATACGGCGGCGAACGGCGGCGTGATGCTTTGGATCGTCGGCGTCGCCGTCGCCATTTTCGATTTCCCAGTCAACTTGACTTTCAATGTCGCTGGAAATTGGTTCGCCATTTTGGTCTTCAACCGCCCTTTTCATCCCCGCAATCCGTGCCATGACCACGCTTAGAACTGCCTTGCATGACCACGGAAACCTTTTGCCGCAGGCCCACCACGGCAAGAACCCATATTCCCCCAAGGCATCCAGAGTCTTCTGGGTAATGCCAATGGTAGCGGTCCTGCGATTCCAATTACGGCGTGTTTTCTGTCTACCCTTGTTGTTTATCCATCCTTGGTCATGCAGCGTTACAAGGTGCTTTCTGGCTGTTGCAATGGGTAGCCGTGCCGTGCGAGCAATCTTTTCCGCAGTCACGAAGGTTTCCTTGATCGTAATCCGCATGAGTCCCGCCAGCGTTTGCGCGGCCGGCCCAACGTCCTGCATGACTGCCAGCGGTAGCTTGAACCAATTGCCGTCGAGCGAATCTAACAGACTAATACTCTTGGAAGAATCAGGCATGGAAATGATCTCCAGTGCCTTGCCAAGTTAAGTTATTTGCGGTAGACTTGTGCATGCAGATCTCCTTGCCCGGTACGTCAACGCCAGCCGACGTGCCGGGCAAACTCATTTATGGAACTGAACTCAGCAACTGGACTGCGGTTACGCGGTCTGAGCGGTGCCTACCGCAGTTTTTTCGCTGCCACAGGCCGCGCAGTACCCACCTTGGCTTCCGGTACATCCAGGGTGGCGATCGTCGATTTGGCGCGAGTAAATGGCGGTTTCCTCCCAGGAGGATTGGAAACCCGGGCCGCCGCCGAGACGACCGGGTTCACGCCCATCCTGAACTGCCATAGTGGGCAGTGGTAGCCGTTGGCTGAGAGTCCGGCCGTGCATTTGCGAACTTGACCGGTTTCGCCGCAAACACAGCCAAGGCAATAGGTGCGAATTGCTTTCGTTCGGCGAGGGGCGGATTGCGACTTGCGACCCAACCGGTAGGCGTAGAGCGAGCAGGTAGTAGCCTCGCAATTAGCCACGGCGGACGAAGTACCGTAGCAATCCAAACAATGAAGGCGGATGGATTTTGCTGGTGTTCTGCGTTTCAATTCCTTGCTCATTTTCGTACTATCCTACTTGGGGTTTTCAATGGAAGTGTCTAAAGACGGGTAAAGTGTCAGGTTTCTGCTGTCTGCACCAGAATCGCTATCCTGGAGCTGGCCTGTGGTGTTCATTCCGGCGTCTTCCACAACTGCAAATCATCCACGGTACGGCCGATACCTCGGACTATGCCGGCGTGGCCGACAGGCGGAAGGACACCCAACTGGCCGTCGAGCCCAACAGTAAGGCGGGTTCCACGGGGGTCTGTTTCATCTGCATTGGCAAATTGGTCGAGCAATCGCCATCCGCCACACTGGCAAAGCGGATCGCCGCAAGGCTCACCAACTCGCAACGCAAGGAAAAGATTGGTGTTGCCGTCAATTTCGAGTTCGTAAAAGGCTCCGTCGCGTAACTGCGTTTTCATGGTTCGGTTCTCTGTTGTTGGTGGTTCAAAAACTCTCCGCGCCCCACCCGCAACGAGCGGGCAGGGCAACGGAGAAAAGTCAACTAGCACACAGTGAGCGGGTCTGCCTCGAAGTCTTTTTCGAGGGTCAAGACCGCCGCGAAGATGTGGTCTTGGCGTTTCTTGGGGTCTCGGCACTCGTAATCCTCCGCCTCGTCTTTGTAGAGGTAAGAGATCACCTTCCAAAGTGCCTTTCGATCGACTGAAATCCTTTCGCTACTCATAATTCGTTCTCCATGTTACCTCGGGTGTTTTCCGCCTTGCCTTAGAGGCGTCGGGCCGGCGGATCCCCGCGCCCCCGGCCGCTACAGGCAGCCGAGGGCAAACGGAGAAAAGCATCACGAACAAGTAAAATCGGTTTCACCGCGTTCAATCGCATCGGCAACGGTGCCGCAATGAACGAACCACTTACACACGGCTTCACGCTGTTCTTTCTGCTTCTTGCCGAGTCTCGGCTTCGTTGACAGGGTCAGTAGCCGATCTAGCGCGCGGTCTAGTTCAGAAGAAAAAAAAGGCGAGATGTTCGTCTTCCCTTGCGACTTGGCTTTGTTGTGGATTATCTCTATGGCCTTGTCGGCCAGCTCGGCACACTTACCAGCCACTTGATCCCAATCGTCGAAGTCCACGACGCCGATAGTCAGAGCCTCCATTTTGCCCTGCCACGTTTCGGGCAGGTCATAGTCTAAATCTAAATCAACCATTTCAATCTCTCCTTCAAGCCTCGGTATGTTTTCCGCCATGCCCGTGAGGCCGCAGTCAAGGCGGCTCTCCGCGCCGCAGGGCACAACAAGTGCCCCACGGCCACGGAAAGACTTCATCAATACTTCGCGCAGATAAACTTAGGAATCTTCCGCCCTTGTGGATCAATGTAGGCCGTGCCACGCAGGACGCTTTGCACGCAACGGGTAAGCTCGGCCATTAGCACGCCCTCGGGCAACTCTGCGGCAACCCGTTTTACTATGGCAGGGACCGACAACCCCTGTTGCCCGTGGGGTTGCTTGAAAATGTCTACAATCGCCGCCTCAACCTGATTTCTAAAAACTGATTTCGCCATCTTCGTTTCTCCTTTCAGATAAAATCAACTTCGCCAGCCTTCACGACATCCGCAACAGCACCGCAACGAACGATGTTCGAGTTGATGCATTTCTGCGCGTCGGTCAGTTTGCCGCCTGCCCATTGCATCAGCTTTTCAACGTGGTACGGCATAACCTCGGACCACAGCGGCGTAAGGTCCATCCCGGTGGCCTTGCCCTCGGCCTTGGCTCGGGCGTGTTGCTCGATTTTGGCGATAACCGCCTTGTCGGCAATCAAAGCGCACTTCATCGCCAATGGCTCGGCGTCGTCGTAATCGACGGCTCCCGCAACAAGGGCTTCCATCTTGCTCTTCCAAGTTTTTGTCTTCATCGTTCTTCTTTCCGTTGCCTCTGGTGAAGAACCGCTCCAGCCGTCGAGGCACCAGCAGGGGCGGGGGTAATTTTCTAATTTTCAAGTGCTGACCGGCACGACGCCGGCCACGGTCCAGTTGATCTGGGCCTGGGTGTAGGTATCGCTGACCACGAGGACGGGAACGGTATGGGCTTCTTCCGCGCTCTCCCACCCACAAAACGGATTGTCTAGCGGGCGATCGCCGCCGAGGTCTCCTGCAGCCACGAGGGCGGTCAACCGCCTCACGAGTTTGTGAAACCGACTGCGGTCCCACGGTTCGGCCTGCGCGATGGCGTGGCGGTGGACGTCCCAAAAATCGCACCAGGACGTACCTGTGCGGTGGGCGGCGAGCGCGGCGAGTTCGAGCGTTTTTTGGTTCATGCTAAAACACCCCCTTCTAATGGAAAATGTTTATCGAATTGCCTACCATCCGAAAGTGGTGGTTTTGTCGAAATTGCTTCAAATTGAAAAACTTTGCGGCGAAACCTATGCTTTTTCCGAGAGTTATGGGGTTTCGGTTACGCCGACATCTAATAGCAAAATTCACTCTCTCTTTACCCCCCTCCTTACTTTGGTTCATTTTTCACTTCTCATACTCTCTGGGTGTCGGCGTAACCGAAACCTATTTTCCCCCGTGTTTTTCGGGGGTTTCGCCGCAGGGGGTTAATAACGCAAAGCGGCGTGTTGGGCGTCCACCCTTGTCTGTTGGCGGGCTATTCTGCCACTCTCCGAAACCGGATCGGACAAGATCGTCAAGTGCCTCTTCGGCCGTCTCGCTGTCTGCGTAGCGGCGGCTTAGTTTGACAAGCTCGCGGGCACTGATCGGACCTCCATGCTTGGCAATTAAGTCTGCTAGCCGTTGTCGCTCTTGATCCTCTTCGTTTGATTGCAGCATGCCGTAAACACGTCTGGCCTCGCTCTTAAACCACTCGACAAGCCGGATGGCTGATTGCATGCTCGGCGCGTCGATCACGTCTGGAGCGGCAAACTGATCGCCACAGGCCCACTCGGTGAGACTGATCACCAGCGATAAGCGGGCGGCGTATGCCTTGTACTTGGACCAGACCGCGGAAAGTGCGCCATTTAGGTTGTACTGCTCCTCGCCGTGCCGATTGACAAAATGAGTGAATAGACTTTTGGCGGCCGGATCCATTGGCATATCAACTGGACACTGGTCGAGAAGATTACTGGCCGGCTGAAGCCCCAACAGTCTTAAATAAACGGATTGCAGGATACTATTGATGTTGGCCGGTACTTCGTTGTCGTTCCAAACCACTTTTTGCTTGGGTGGCATTGCGACAAGGAAGCGCGGCAGCAATCCATTGTCGATATTGCCGGCCGCGTCCTGGCGTAGCGTTTCCGGCTGGGTGCCGGCTCCGATCGAAACATTGGCGCGGCGTATGTAGGTGGTCCTTTTGAGTCCGGTTTTGCGGTCGTTGGAAATAACTCCGGCATCGTGCATACTGAGCCAGTGGCCGACGTCGCCTCCGCCTCCGTTTTTGTACTGGCCGAAGGATCGAAACCAAGAGCATGCCTCTTCTGCGAATAGCGGTAGACCTCTCCAGCGTTGCTCTAAAAGGGAAGACATCGCCTCTATCGTGGCATCATTGGCAAAGTAGCGTTCGGCTATGGGCGGTGGAGGTGGAGGTGGCTTTATTCCGTCTCTTTTCTTGTGTCCCTTATAGGCGCTTTCATATTCCGCAAGTTCTTCGCGGTGAGTAACCATGTTCGCCTCATGTTCCTGGAAAGCGCGATTCTGCCACTCGTAAAGTGGCCATAGAACGTGTTTCATGGTGGGCGATTTGTGTTGCCCGGATGGGGCGATTATCAGTGCCCATATCGTGGAACATTCCGCCCAACTGGTTTTGATTGTGATGCGTCGGGTATTGCCGATACATCCGGCCAGCGCGGGCAGGAGCCACATCACAATAAAGCACGGATCGCAACCGATCGCGTTGGAAACGGTGGTTATGTATTTCTGAATTTTTGCGGGGAATACATCAACCGGAATTGACTGATAGACTTCGATCGGGCCGGCTGACCTTGTTTTAGATGATGGTGTCTGGGCGTACTTGGTGGCCAGTTCGATTAGCTGATTTGATAGATCAGTCAAGCGGTCGGTGCCAAGTTCGAAGTGGCGTAGAGCGTTCTTGATCGACTTATCGCGGGCGTCGGCTGATTCGATGAAAAGCGTATCGGGAAAAACCTTGTCGCCGTGAATGTATCGCAGGTGGTCGCGGCCGTCGCCATTGCGGGTGCCTAAAGTAATTGTAAGGTCGCTCATCGTGTTGCCTCTTGAAGGACCAGTCGCGTGATATTGACGCCGTTCGTTGTTTTCACAACCGATTGATTTATAATCCCGCTGATGTCCGCGTCCTCGCCGCTATTGAATTCCTGATTGAGCATGTATCCGCGGTTTTCGGCGCGTGCGTCTGCCGATTGCAGTTTGTGCTGCAACTCGGCTTCGCTCCAAGGTGGATCACAAGTCTTGTTCCAAGACTGCATGATCGGCGTGGCGGCGGAGACCGACAACCCGAAATATTCGACCAGTTTCATGGCCAGAAATAGCGTGCGATTGTGTCCGCCACTCCCGCTGACTGCGCCGGGTGTGGCCTTGGCGTAGCTGGTGGCGCGTGCGGTGGCATCGCTGCCGGTGGTGCTTGTTCGCGTTGTCTGAATCTTGGGCAGCTTAGGCGGTGCTGGCGGTGGCATGTAATCCACGGTGGCCAGTATCGCGGGGTCGTCTCCATAGTGGGCAAGCAGGGCGGTAACGGCCTCCTGATCCTCTAACCATCGCTCCTCAGTCCAAGACCAGATTTTCGTCCAATGGGGTAGCTTGTGATGTCTTCCGTATAGCCGGACCCACCCTCCGCCGTATCCCTTTTCGGTGTTCCTGTCGGCACGTTTGGGAAAGACTTCGATCCCTCCCCGCTTATTTGGATTGAAACCTCGTGCAAGCCATAAGCCAAAATAGTTCGCTTCCTTAGACGTGATCGGTGGGACGAAAATGTTTTCAAAATGTAAACCACCTTTGCCGTTGCTATCGCTGAGAATCGGATTCAAACCGATTTCGTGGGCGCGGCGGCCTAACTCCAGAGCGATTGCCATGTTCTTGGCGGCCACGGCCTGGGTGTCGCCTTCGCCGTGTGCGTCGATGTCGATCTTGATCGTCTTGCATGTGTTGTGCAGCGAAATTAGGTGGATGCCGATTAGGTGTTTGCCTTGGAAGTGGTTTTTCAGGAGATGCAGGTCTAGCGGACCTTTCCATGTGGACCTGCTGCCGTCCGGCTTGTTGATCCCCCAGGCGTCGGTCCGGTTGACAAGATGGTCGAGGGTCCATTGGGCCAAATCTCCCGCCTTCAAATTCCAGGCTAGTTTCTCGACGGCCGCAGATTGGGCAAAGGCTTCGTCGAGTGCCTGAGCGATGGACTGAGTAGTGTCGCTGCTCATTTCGCTGTCCCCTTCGCCAGTCGCGGTAACGACGTTCTCCACGGACTCCACGCCGGACCTGAGATAAGCTCGTGCAACCAGCCGAGGTCGCCGACCGGCTCGGGGCTGACCACGCGACGGCAGATAACCGCGCTCGGGTCGGTGAGGCTGCTGACGAGACAGCCCGACTTGTGACAACAGGGACAACGGCGGACGTGGGTCCAGGGGGCGGGGATGGGCTTATTCATGCGATGGCCCCCCCGATGCTCTCAACTGCATCCTGAGCCAACTGGGCGAGCACGTCGTCAATGCCGGCAATCTTCTGATCGACCAACCAGCTAACGTGATTTTTCCAGGAATCCGGTGGCAACTCCTTCGCCCATTTTTTCAGTTCGCCGGGGATGTTCGTGACCGAGAGTTTGACCTTGCTGACCATCTTGAAGGCCATGCCCGACACGTCAAGGATTTCATATAAACACTCGGTAGCGGAAGCAAGCAATGCCTGATCGCGGTACTGTTCCGCAGTCAGTTTGATAACCGCCGGCGGTGGAAGTAGTTTCTTGGCCGCGCCATGCTTCTTAAGTCGCCCTTCAATCAGCGCGATGAACTCGGCGGGATTAGTGGCGAGGTCATTCAGTTCCACGCGGCCATACTTCCAAACGCACGGCGTTGGTTTTTTGTACTTGCCTGGGTTCGGGTTGCGTACCCACACTCCCTTGAATACCTCCAGCGTCTTAGGCGTCAACAATGGAAGAATACACTCTGGCAAAGCACAGCGACGGTAATCCGTTTCTGGCGTTTTCCCTAGTGCCAGACATTCTTCCATCGTGAAAGAGATGTCGATGATGTCATGGCAATCGCGCCGCACGGCATCGTAAATGACGTACCCTGCGGGATCAGTGTCGTGGAGCAGGAAAACGGTGATGCCCTTGTCCCGGCATGCCTGAATTAAAGCCTTACAAGCATCGACGGAATAGCCTTCGTTGAATACGATGCCTAAATCATATTTTTTGGCGATCTGACTCGCGTCGATCCCCTCCTCGAAGCCCCCTTTTTCGATAATCATTATGGAGCCGTACTCGTAGTTGGGAATGATGTACTTGGCTACGTCCATTGTGCCCAACGGCAGCCGCCTGCCGGTGTGCGGTTCAACGAACGTGCCGCGTGGCTTGTTGGATAAGCCTTCGATGTCGCCAAAGTCCTTCTCGTATTCCTTTAGGATGGTCTTGAACGTCTGCTGGGAGAAAGTCCCCATACTGTCGTCGATCGCCATCCCGTCGTGCCGCACGTTGTAGAAAAGTTGACGCTCCCAAATAATCGCCCCCATCGTGGCACGGTAATGCTTGATGGCTGCTGGCAGCACTTGATAAATCAACTTCTTCAAACGGCCCTTTTGGCGTTTCTTCTTTTCCTTGGGTGCCTGTTTGCGCAATCGCTCTTCCGCCCTGTCGTCTGCCTCGTTGGCTCGCTGATCGGCCAACACTATCTTGCGCCATCCGCCCCCGACCTTTTCCAGCACTTCATTCATAACCTCTTGGATCTTCTTGCTGATAACCACGTGCGCCTTGCCCCGATCGGTCGATTGGATCGCGGGCCTCGCAACGTGGACGAAAAACATTACCGGCGAATAACTGGAAATACTAAAGTCATTTGGTCGGAATTCACCACCGAACGGATTGCCGATCATTGCCGACCAATTAACGCCGCGAACCATGCGTGGCCCCGCTTTGCGTGTGGCAAAGGCCATTTCAACCACGAACGGCACCCCGTCCTCATCTATCCCGTCCGCCCTTTTGTACTTCCGATCGTCGTCTATGTCGCAACCGTCTTCGACCATCTTGGCTTCGATGTGAGACTTGCCGATGATGCCGAGTCCTTCCGGCTTAATGGCATTTCCACGCTTCACCAACTCTCGGTACAGCCGCGTCACTAATTCGGTTTGCAGACCCTTGCCATTCAGAAGTGACGACAAAGGCTGTCGTGCCAGACCGGTGGCGTCCCATACTTCTTTTTGCTTCGCGCTCGAGCTCAATCCGCGAAATTCTCTCACGAATTCACTCAGCAATCGGTCTTTGCAGTGCGCCATGTCGCTGGAAATACAGGCCGTCACTCGCCCATTAAATTTCTCTTGCGAATACCATTGGGGTGGCACAGCGTCGGATGGGCGGAATTTCCGCCACGCGGGGTCCGTGGGCAGGATGTCCCGGTGCTTGCCAAAACATTCGACGTGCATGGTCAAGTGTGGGTTGAACCACCCGAAATTCTCCACAATTTGTAAAAACTGGGCTTTCTTATACTCTTCCGATACCCACATATCCGACGGAATCCAGAGCTTGAAAAAAGTACCGTTCTTTACAAGAGAGTCTTTTTTGTTGTCGGTAATCACTACGGGCATTTGTGCGAACCGATCGACGGTTACGCTGATCTCGTGTAGGACGCCGTGACTGGCAATGTCCACCCGGCCGACCTGGCCATTTAGAACGAACGGCAGAGCTAAACAGGCTTGGCCGCCGTTGCCTTGCTGCCCCCGCGAGATGGAGCATCGACCGGCCCTGCTACTAGTCCTCTTGCCGAAGTCCAGCATGGCCTTGATCGTCGTCTGTGCGATGCCGGGACCGTTGTCGAGCACTTCAATGCCGGTCTCGTCCAACTTGATGCTGATCACCGGAGGCACATCGGTTTCTTCGCAGGCGTCCAGGCTGTTGTCGATCAACTCCCTCGCCACGCCCAGGGGACTGTCTTCGATCGAATAGCCGCTCTGCCGCTGCCACTCTTCCGCGCTGCCGATACAGTCCAGCATCCTGCTTGTAGTAATGACTTCGGGGAAAAACGTCGTGCGGTCCAGGGTGGGCGGTTGCTTCTTCGGCCGAACTGCTGTACTATTTAACATAGTTGGTTCTCCATTCGGCTGGTGCTTTTTGGCCGTCTTCTTTTGCTGCCGTTGCCGTTGCTTCCTGGCCTTCGCTCGTTGGCCGGTGGGGGGTGTGGTAGTCGTCATCGCTGGGCCTCCCCGTCGAAAAGCTGCCGCTGCCCTGGAGCCGGCTCGGTACTGCCGGGGAGAAGGACCGCTGAGACTGGAAAGAACCATTCGCCGCAATCACCGAAGTCAAGCAGGACACGCGTCCTATTGACTTGCGATAGTGTGGCAGGCAGTTCTCTAAGATGCGTGTCACGTCCTATGGGAAACGTGCGTTTAAGGGTGACTTGCTGGCCGATGTAATGCCAGAGGATTGATCGGCGGCGGTTTATTTCCGTGGGTTGCTTTTTCGGCTGAATTGCTGTACAATCTGTCACAGTTGCTTCCTTTCTATTTAGGCCGGTGTCTTCGCGGGGACCGGCCTAAATAATGCGCGGTTAGATGCCAGCCCGTGCCAGCCGATGCTCGGCGGCCTCGATGGTCTTCTGACGTGATTTACCCACGGGTGGCGGAGTGACCGCCGAAGAATGCTCAGCGTCGGATGCGGACGTGAGCGTGTCAAAGAATCGCTGCATGGCCTCCACAGAGGTGCATCGTGTGCCCCCGACGACGATGCTTTCGAGGCGGATGCCTCGGACGCCATTCATCATCCATCTGTAAATTGTGGCGACGTTGGGGCGGACTCCTCGGCGTCGCTCGGGACAGAGGTGAGTGGCCCTGGTCGGGGCGATGACCGTTTCGGTCGTGATGTCGATTGCCATTTCGGGTTCCTTGCGTGCATATGAAGTGGTTTGTCACTTCTCGCAAGGCTATGGCAGTTTCAAAAGACTGCAAATTCAGTGTCCGAACGGACAACTAGCTGTCCGAATCATCCCAAAGATGGCGGTAGCGGCGGGCCTGCCTTAGAAGACTTTGGGCCTTCTTATCTTTATTGGCCGCTTCACGCGTAAATTCACGGGCAATTTGACTCTGACTCTTGCCTTTGGGCAGTTCTGCTTGCAATCTACACACCAAGTCTCGTACGTTAACTCCATCCGGTAATTTTGGCAAAACAACTTTTTTACTGTCCGAAGTGGTGTCCGAATCGTTAATGTTTTTCGCCTTGGCACTAGGATCATCATTTTTGACCGCGAGGGCAACATGCGCCCGTTCTGCTCTAACCGATTCGTCGTCAAGATCGCAGCGGAATTGGGATAGGTCCACCCATGAAATCACCTTTAGCACAGCGACGACAGCCGGCCAATTGGCGATAACATGCTCCGCATAGTCAGGCACGTCCGCCGGGAGGAATTGACATGGCGATGGAATTCCGCGTGATCCAGGTGGCGGTTTTTCAATCCCATAGGCTGCTTCCATCACGGAGCGGTATGCCGACCGCGCCAACAGGATCGCGCCTTCGTGACGGGAGAATCGAAGCGGTGGCTGATAATGGCCCAAGAAGTCGCGTAGTTCAATGTCGCTGTTGTCGATCTCGGCCAACTCTCGCCCGAGCATTCCCAGTGCATCGATTGTGACTGCCTGAAATGCCTGCACATCCAGGGGGTCAGTTGGCTCGTAGCCAGGTCTAAAGGGCCAGAGCGTCGAGGCGGTTGAGAGACAAGAGTAGACCTTATCCGAGAAGTTCTTGTAGCCAGCCATGATTCTGTCTTTCGGAAGCGTTCCACCGGAGGGCCGGGCAAGACAAAAAACCCAGCACCGCCGGAGGGACCAGAAACCGGGGTAATTACTCCCGGCCAGAGGCATCATAGCAGATCGTAGACGATCTTCCCAGGCGGTCCAACACGGTCCAACCGGTGGCGTGGTGCAGGTGATGACCACATCTCGCCGGTGACCAGTGCGGGCAATTACTCCGCAACCCGACAACGATCGATACTAACCGATTTTCCTCATAACTTCCACTGCCAGGGCGTTATCCCGCTCGGCGTAGACCTGCGTCACGTCGGCCTTGGCATGGCCCATGACGACCTGGGCGGCTTCCAGTCCGAATTCCTTTCGCACTTGAGTACCGCATGTATGCCGAAGCCGGTTCGGTGCCCAGTAGGCCAGCAGCACGGGGTTGTCGATCCGTAATTCCTTGGCATCGTCCTGGGCGGCCTTGTTCGCCTTATTGACGCCGCGCCGGATCGCACGAGCGTAGCTGTCCTTAGTATAGTGGTCCTTGGGAATGCGTTTTGGGCGCATCTTGCGATTAGTACCCGGCCGGTTGCCATAACGAAGCGGCGTCTTGCGAGCGACTTGGCGGGCTTCCAGCCGCTTCGCCTCGGATTCGATGGGCGAGAAGCAGTGGGACGTCGCCTCACGCAACAGATAGGGCAGGATGACCGCCTGGGCCTTCGGGCCGACAAAGATAACCCGCTCTCGGCCATGATGCTCGGTCTTATGCGACCCAGGGCGATACAGCCAGACTTCCCCGCTGCGATCGAGATCCATCGGCCGCAACTGGCAAACTTCACCTGGCCTGCATCCCGTCAAACCCTGGAACTTAACCATATCGGCCACGATGGGGGGCAGGTAGGGCAGGGTGGCATCGACGAGCGTTACCTCGACGGGCAGGACCGGGGCAGGTTCACGGGCAGTCGTGCGACCCTTCTTGAGCCCCTCAACGGCCGTGAGCCCGTGGTAGACGGAGGCCGGAATCAGTTCTTCACTGGCCCCCCACTTGAAGCACCTAGTCACAATCGGCATCAACTTATTCACGTAGGGCCGAGAGTTCTTTGCGTCGACCAGCGTCTGCCGGATGGCCTTGAAGGACTTCGGGCCGAAATCTGCGGCCGGAGTGCGGCCGTACAATCCCGCGAGATGCGAGTGGAGAACCAGGTGGATATGATCCAGCCACCCGCTGGGGGTGCCATCCTTCTTGCGGTAATAGCCCTGGCAGAACGTCCAATAGGCATCGGCCAGTTCGACGACGGTTAAACCATTGCTGGCGGTGGGAACCACGGCGGCCGGACCAACCGGGCTTGCGGCCAGTTCGGCAACGAAACGGGAATAGGCTTCCTTGCTCTTTGGGCTCCCGTAAGCACCAAGATAATGGCGCTTGCCTTTGACTTGAACAAATGCTTGCCCGCTACCCTTGTGGTGGCGATACTTTGGGACAGAAAAAGAAACGACGGCCATAACAGTACACCCTTTCTTTCGGAGAGGGGTAGTCACTACCCCTTTCGTTCCGATTTACAGGCTGCACTGCCGACCGTCGGCAGGTAACATAAACTCTTATTTCAGCAAGACTTACAAAAAGTGGCGGGGGCAGGATTTGAACCTACGACCTCGAGGTTATGAGCCTCGCGAGCTACCGGGCTGCTCCACCCCGCGTCATTGAGCTAAACAGACACACCAGATGCTGACGTGTACTGTCGGAATCTATTATACCATGATTTCGACCAGTGTCGAGAGGGTAGTCCATGATTTTTATCCAACAACCCGCAGGAAAATGAATGAGCTTGACCACAGCCCTCAAACTCGGCATAATCGCGAGCATCGTAAAGATCACCAAGCTGCCGTGCCGAAACTTCAGGATATGGCACTTGTTCCCAAAAAGCCGCTCCGCCCCCGCCCGCCGTCGGCGGGAACGATCTCAACATCGTACTTGGAGTCGTTCGTTGCCTATGTCGCCAGCGAATGCCACCTAGCTGAAAACAGCGTGGCCGCCTACCGCCGCGATACCACGCGATTTTTTCAATGGCTCCAGGCTCGGGCTGTTGCGGCCCTAACGATCCGCGATTTAGCCGATTACGTTGGTTGGCTGCACGGACTGAAGTTGAACCCCACGAGCATCGCGCGGCATATCGCGTCGCTGAGAGTTTTTTTCCGCTATTTGCAACTGGAAGGCGTGCTGGTCGAAAGCCAGGCCGAACTGCTGGGCAGCCAGAAGCTATGGGAGCGCGTGCCGAAGGTTCTGTCGCCGGCCCAGGTCAACCGCCTGCTCGAGATGCCCAAGCCGGGCGACCTCTGCTGGCGGCGCGATCGGGCATTACTGGAACTGCTGTATGCCACCGGTTGCCGAGCGTCGGAGCTTTCAAACTTGAAACTTCAAGACGTGCATCTCGACGAAGGCTATTGCGTTTGCCGGGGCAAAGGCGACAAGCAGCGGATGGTGCCGCTGGGTGCCAAGGCCACTGCGGCCATACTGGCGTACACTGAGCACGAACGCGGCCCACTGGCTGCCCTGGTTTCGCTGCCGCCACCGTGGGTTCTGCTTTCTTATCGTGGCCGTCGTCTGAGGCGCGAGCGGATATGGGAACTGATGAAGCGCTACGCCCTGCGCGCTGGCGCGCCGCCGGAGATCGGCCCCCACACCATGCGGCACAGTTTTGCCACGCACATGCTCGCCGGTGGAGCCGACCTGCGGCAAGTTCAGGAGATGTTGGGCCACGCCAGCATCGCCACGACACAGATTTATACGCACGTTGACCCCACGCGACTGAAGGCCGTACACCGCAAGTTTCATCCCCGTGCATAGTCTTTTTATTGGGGCTCGCTGCGATCGTCCCACCCTCTACCTCTTTCCATCCCGCTACTTCTCCGCAGTCGCGTCAAGCTTCTTTTCGAGATTCTTCTTGGCCTTGTCCAGAGGGTCCTGGTCGGTATCCGGCTCGAGTTCTGGCGCCTTATTGGGTTTGAAGATGAAATCCGTAGTGTCATTCAAAAAACTCTCCTGGTCTCGCCTGGCTTTTTTGATTTTTTCCTCGGAACTCTTATAGTACCGAGTTGCCGAAATCGGATCGTCCTTCTGTTGGTAGCATTGCCCCAAACGGACATCGTACAAAGGGTTGTTGGGTTGCAACTTGCTCCCCTCCTCAAAGTCCTTGATGGCTGCATCCAATTGAAGTTGTTTGGCGAAGAGGACGCCCCGATTGTAATAGGCTTTGACCATCTTGGGATCCTCGCGGATTGCCGCGTTGAAATCAACAAGGGCCTTTTCCGAAATTTTTTGATTGGCATAGGCGAGGCCCCGTGTGAGGTAAGCCCTGGCCAGGTGGCGGTTGGCACCAATGGCTTCCGTCGCGTCGTCGATGCATTTTTGCCGCAACTCGTTCGCCTTTTCTTTGCAGGAAGCGATTTCCGTTCGGTCCGTCGATTTTTTCGCCTTTTCAAGCTCCACGGATGCCATCGCCGAATGGACGAGGGCACGCCCACCATAAGCCTTGGCGCACTTGCGGTTCAACTGCACGGCTTGGGTGAAATCCTCGATGGCCTTGGGGAACTCCAGCGTCATGGCGTAGACCATGCCGCGGCCACTGTAGGCTTCTGCTCGGGCACTATCGATGCTGATCGCCGTATTGCAATCGTTCATCGCTCCGGCGTAGTCTTCCGCGATTGTGCGCGTAACGGCACGGCGAAGCAGCGAGCTGACGAGGCAAGGATCCAGTGAAAGCGCCTTTTCATACTCGGTCAAAGCACTCTTGGTGGCACGCAGATTGTGATAAATCGAACCGCAAAGCTCGTGTGCCAGGCCACGCATCGTCTTGACATGCTTCATGCCTTCCGGATCGCCTTTGAAGTTCTTCGATCGGTCGATCGCCGTCTCACAGTCGGCTACCGCTTGTTCACATTCCGCAACTTCGGCGAGGGTTCGCATTTCTGACGCCTTCTCCAAACGGGCTTTGGCACGAATGACGTAGGCCTCGATCAGATTCCCATCCCGATGGATGGCCGAATCACAATCGATGATGGCGCGGTCGATTTCGCCCAACTCGCATTCGCCGCGAGCACGAGCAACATGCGCCGCAGCCAGATGGGGATCGGCCTTCAACGCCACATCGCAGTCGGCTATGGCACTTTCGTAATCGCCCATATCCAAGTGGATCATGGCTCGCTGCATCCGGAGCCCCGCCTGACGAGGATCCAGTTTGATGGCCCGATCAATGTCCTTCAATGCCTTTTCCATGATTTTTGCGGTCTCGTCTGACCTTGCACTGGTCTTGGCCATGGAGTAATAAAGTGCGCTGCGGTCTGCCAGCACATCGACCTGTTCAAAACCGTTATCGAGGGCCTTGGTGAAGTTTTCGAGTGCCCTACCGGTATCACCGAGATTCTTTTCCACCTGTCCCCGTGTGAAGTAGGCCGAGGCAAGCTTACCGTTGATCTTCAGGGCTTCATTGCAGTCGTACAATGCTTGGTCGAACTTCTTCATTTGCAGGAACGTCGCCGCACGACGTTCGCGGGCCTGAGCTGAGTCGGCTTGCGCGTCCAAGGCGCGGTTGAAGTCAGCTAGTGCCTGATCGAGGTCGCCCCGGGCGAGTGCCGCGTTGCCACTTTCGATCATTTCCGCCGCCGATTTCTCGCCTGCTGGGGAAAAACCGCTACACCCCGCCAACCCCAGCAGCAAGATCGGCAGCAGCCAATAACGCGAAAGATTCATGGTTTCCTCTGCCTGTCGAAATCAAAAATACGCAAAAGCCCCTGTCGCGTGGCTGAAAGACAAGAAGCTCCGACGCGTGTGAATCCTAGATACCATTATAACCTCAACGGACGAAACCGTCATTTGCTTTCCTCGTGGAAGCCGCCCTCCCTGATCGATCACCCCAAAATGCTATAATATCAAATATTGGGCCTCAGTACACCGGGAAGGAGAATTCGATGGCAAGGCGACGATTCGTTCAATGGATTATTCTTGGATTCCTCGTCAGCATAACGCTCATGGAAGGGCAGGGGGGGGCCCAAGGGAACCGGACTCGACCTGAAACCCGCAAACCGGCGGTCCACGGCTCCACGGCTGAAGAGGCCCGCAGGCGCATGGTTGACGAGGAAATCGTCGCCGCGGGGGTGAAGAACTCGCGGGTGATCGCGGCCATGAGGGCCACGCCACGGCACGAATTCGTGCCGACCAACCTTTTATCCCACGCCTACTACGACATGGCCCTGCCAATCGGCGAGGGGCAAACGATTTCTCCGCCGTTCGTCGTGGCCTTCATGACCGAGGCTATCGATCCACAGCCCAAGGACAGGGTGCTGGAAATCGGCACGGGCAGCGGCTATCAGGCGGCCGTATTAAGCGGCCTAGTTCAGGATGTCTATACGATTGAGATCGTGGAATCGCTCGGTAAACATGCTGCCAAGACCCTGAAGCGGCTGAACTACGAGAACGTGTACACGAAGGTTGGCGACGGCTACCTCGGTTGGCCGGAACGCGCCCCATTCGACAAGATCATCGTCACCTGCTCCCCGGAAAAAGTGCCGCAGGCCCTGGTCGACCAACTCAAGGAAGGGGGGCGGATCGTGATCCCCGTCGGTCAGCGCTACCAGCAGACCCTGTATCTGCTGAAGAAGGCCGGCGGCAAGATGCTTCCCGAGCTGTTGCTGCCGGTGATCTTCGTGCCTATGACCGGCAAGGCTGAGGAAAACCGCCAAGTCAAGCCAGATCCGAAGAATCCCACGGTACAAAATGGCGATTTCGAGCAAGTTTTTGGCGATCCGCCGCAGGCAGCCGCCTGGCATTATCAGCGACAAATGGAAGTCGTTGCAGCCGACGATGCGCCGTCAGGCAGGCATTACATTCGCTTTCATAACGCCGAGTCGGGTCGCGGTGCCCAGGCCCTGCAAGCTTTCGCCGTCGACGGCCGCTATGTCCGCCAATTGGAAGTTTCGGTCCACGTCCGCTATCACGACATCCATCCAGGGCCTACGGCGGTACAACTGCCGATGGTGGGGGTGCAGTTCTACGATGAAAACCGCGGCACGATCTGCGAAAAAATGCTCGGTCCCTGGCGAGGCAGCAGCGACTGGAAGATCGAAGCGAAGAAGATCGACGTACCCGTGCGTGCCCGCGAGGCGATCGTTCGTATCGGCCTGTTTGGAGCCACGGGCGAACTCTCAATGGATGATTTGCAAGTAAAAGGCCTGCCGTGAGTGGGGCTATCGAGTTGCGTAATTTCCGGAGGAATCTCGACAGGGCAGGGGGGTGTGTAAATTTAGGCGAGATCTCAGGGCAAAAACCTACCCCCTCTCCCGAAGGGAGAGGGGAGTTCCCGGATAGCCCCTAACTCCCAATGTACGCCTGTTGCCGCAGAAAAATACGTCTATTGGGTGTGTTTAATATGTCGCTTATAGCTGCTTTAATCTTTCCGCCGGATTGCTTTAATCCACAAAGATTACCCAGCCTACTTGATTTTTTTAATGTGGGTGTTATGTTTAGATCATGTAGGAGAATTACTTTGTCTGGTTTTTTGCTTAAACACTAGGAGAAGAGAAATGAGTCGCGAAGGTATGAAGAAGATGCTCGTGGCGGGCGTAGTGGTCTTTGGGTTGTCGTTGTGTGCTGCCCAGGCGAATGCCGGGTGGTGGTGGGGTGCTGCTCCGGTCTACTACGGTGGCTGGGATTGCTGTGGCACAAACGCCTATGTTGTTCCCTTTTATTCCAGAGGGTACGGTTACGGCGTTCATCATCGGGCCGCCTACCGTAGCGGCTGTGGCTGGTCCTGCTGTGGCAACCCTTGTTGCACTCCCGTCTCCTGCGGTTGCTCGTCGGTCGCATCCTGGGGAAGTCCGGTAGCCAGCTCCTGTGGTTGCGGTATGGCGACCATAACGACTGCTTCAGGGGGGGCCGAAGGGCAGTTCACGACGCCGACCCCGGCAGTCGCACCGTCGTCTGCAGGGACGCTAGCCAAGCCTAGCATGACTCCGATGACTCCGATCATCCCGGCAGAGAAGCCCCTTACTCCGCCGGAGAAGCCCCTTGCTCCGCCGGCTGGAATTCCAAGTTCGACGGTTCCCTTGCTGCCTGATGGTGGCGGCATTATTCCGCCGGTGCCAAACCGTACGTCGATCGAGCCGATGGCCGGCGACGGTGGAATTCTCACCGTTTACGTGCCGAACGAGGCCAAGGTGACGATCAACGGTTTGCTCACCAAGAGTACTGGCAGCAAGCGACACTTTGTTTCCTATGGCCTGCTTCCCGGGTATACCTACAAATATGAAGTCAAGGCGGAAGTTGTTCGCGAAGGCAAAATCGTCACGGAAGTGCAGACGATTTCTCTGAAGGCCGGCGATCGTGGCGGCGTAGCCTTTGGCTTCAATATCCCCAGCACCGAGGGTTTGGCCCAGACCGAGTAATCGAGACCGGCTGAGATTAGGATACTTTTCTTCCTTCTCGGATAGAAGACAATGTCGCGGTCTCCCGCCAATCTTCGGCAGGAGACCGTTTTTTATGTAGGCAATTTAGTAAAACGGATTGAATTCCGTTGTCTTATCTTTTATGGGTAAACGGATTGAATTCCGTTTTACGTAGGCGAACAACTTCCGTTGCAGCTTTTGGCCGTTCATGTAATAATGATGGACGTTTATGCCGAGTTGGCTTGCCCGTCGGTAGGTTCTAGTATTTTTTGGAGGTATTGTCCGTGTTCGATTCCATTGCCGTCGTCGGTGCTACCGGTGCCGTGGGAACCCTCATTCTCAAACTGCTTGAGTCGCGAAAGTTTCCTTTTCGTTCGATCAAGTTTCTTGCCTCCAAACGCTCTGCGGGCAATACGATTACCTTCTGCGGACGCTCCTACACGGTCGAAGAATTACGGCCCGAGGCTTTCGATGGCGTTCAGTTGGCCATTGGCAGCACGCCGGATGAGGTGGCGCGGGATTTTGTTCCTGCGGCGGTCGCCCGCGGTTGCGTGGTGATCGATGAAAGTGGTTATTGGCGGATGGATCCTAATGTGCCGCTGGTGATACCCGAGGTCAATCCCCATGCGGTTAAACGGCACCAGGGTATTATCTCCAGCCCCAACTGTTCGACCACGCAGATGGTCCAGGCATTGAAGCCGCTGCACGATGCCGGCCGAGTGCGTCGAGTGATCGTGAGTACATACCAAGCGACCAGCGGGGCAGGGCTCTCCGGCACTCGCGACCTCGAAGGTGCTACGCGTGCCGTACTTGCAGGCCAGGACTACAAGTACGAGGCTTTCGCCCACCCGATCGCTTTCAATTGCATTCCACAGATCGGTTCGCCGAAGCATCAAGGTTATACTTCGGAAGAGATGAAGATGGTGCTGGAAACCCGCAAGATGCTTGAAGACGACACGATCCAGATCTGTCCGACGTGCGTCCGCGTTCCGGTTGCTAACTGCCACAGCGAGAGCATTCTGGTAGAGACTGAGCGGAAGATCACCGTTGACGAAGCCCGGAGGTTGTTCGCGGCCACGCCGGGCCTAGTCGTGCTGGACGATCTCGACAAGAAGATTTATCCCATGCCGCTGAATGCCAATGATCGCGACGAGACGTTCATCGGGCGGATTCGGGAAGACATCTCCTCGCCCAACGGATTGGCTTTCTGGTGCGTCAGCGATAATCTTCGCAAAGGTGCTGCCACGAACGCCGTACAGATCGCCGAGTTGCTGGTGAAGAACGGGGGGTAGATGCGCACCATCAAGCTCACCCTGGCCTACGACGGCACCGATTTTGCCGGCTGGCAAATACAACCAGGCAGCAGAACAGTCCAGGCGACCCTTGAGGAAACGATCGGAAAAATCACCTCGGTGCGGCCATCAACACTGGCCAGCGGAAGGACGGATGCCGGTGTGCATGCCTTGGGCCAGGTCGTCAGTTTCCGTACCGAATCACGGTTGTCGGCCGAGGTACTTCAGCGAGCCCTCAATGCGAAGTTGCCACGCAGCATGGCCGTACTCGACGCGGCTGACGTGCATGACGGCTTCCAAGTCATACGCGATGCCTTGCGGAAGCGATACCGTTACGTTATCTACAACGGGCCTATCCGCGACATCTTTTCCCTCCGCTACGCTTGGCATTACGCCCGGGGGCAACTAGATGCCGACGCCATGCAGCGGGCTGCCGTGTCGTTGGTTGGCACTCACGACTTCAGTAGCTTCGAGACCTCGGGATCGCCGCGTAAAACGAGCATCCGCACAGTCCATGACTTGCGCATTGAACGGGGCAGGGGGGGGCAAGAGCACCTCGTTACCTTGGAAATCGAGGCCGACGGGTTCCTTTATAATATGGTCCGCACGATCGTTGGCACATTGGTTGACGTGGGACGTGGTGCCCGGCCGGAATTCTGGCCGGGCGAGGTACTAAAAGCGATGGATCGTCGCCGGGCTGGCCAAACCGCGCCACCGCAAGGCCTGTTCCTTGTCAACGTCGAGTACCCAGGGGCACGTGAAACGGAATTCATTCCGTTTACTCGAAAAGATAAGGCAACGGAATAAGTTCCATTCTACGGAGGCATTTGCAGTTCCCCTGAAGGGCCCCTGCGGGCAGCCCTGCATCCATTGCTAAACCAGAATAAAACTGTTAAAATTGACGAGTTACAATGGTTTTTCATTCAACCACCCGCCAAGATGTCAAAACTGCTGTAGGTCGGGCTTTCCAGCCTGACAGTGAACTGGGCAACGTCAGGCTGGAAAGCCTGACCTACTTGATATTCTGGCGGGTGATTGTTTTGATTGCCCACTCAGGAATGATTCCTGCTTAGGTGCAATGGCTGAGGGTAAGCGATCGTGGTGCAGAATTGTCTTGGTTCGTTTCGTTTGTTGAAGGTAATCCATACCGGTCAGGCCACGCAACTTTCGCAGGCTTATGACGATGGCCAACAACGGATGATAGCAATCAAAGCAGTCTTGCCAAAAGCAGCCAAGATCAGCGAGCAGGTCGGCTATTTGCGTCAAGAGTTCAAAGTCGGGCTGGAAATCAAGCATCCTCAGACGATTGAGATTTACAGTTTTGACATTGATCGAGGCATACCGTTCCTAGCTATGGAGTGGTTTCCGGCCCCTAACCTAAAGAAACGAATTCGTACCAAGGAAGACCGCGAGAAGATTTATCCGTTGATCCCCACAATAGTGGAGCAGTTGGCGGATGGATTGGGATGGATGCATAGCAAGGGTTGGGTCCATCGCGATATCAAGCCCGAGAACTTCTTGGTAAATGACACAGGACAGGCAAAATTGATCGATTTTGGGCTTACCCAGCGGCCGTCTGGGTGGTTGGCGAAACTTTTGCCGATCAAACCAAAGAGACAGGGAACACCGAGTTACATGTCCCCCGAGCAGATCCGATGTGGGATCTTGGACCAGCGTGCGGATGTATACAGTTTTGGGTGTGTACTCCACGAACTTGTCGCTGGAGTTCCCCCGTACACGGGATCGACACAAGAAGAATTATTCGGCAAACATTTGAAGTCCGCGGTGCCGTCTTTGGAGGCGGCCGACAGCAATGTTACCGCAGATTTTGCTAATTTAGTCCGTCGGTGCCTATCCAAAGATGCCGCGGGTCGGCCTGCTTCGGCTCAGGAAGTCCTTGAAGAGTTCCGCAAAATGCGGATGTTTAGGGTTTTCCCGCATCGTTCTGGCGCGGCGGTTCCGTAAAATCCTAGATGCCAGAGCTAGGGACGGTGCCGTTGGCCGTGTGGACCAAGAAAAATCCAATCGTAAAGGATCCTGACTGTTCAGGTAAATGAAGATGGCTGAAAATACCCATTGCTTATCGTTTGAAAAGCCTATTTACGAGCTAGAAGCCCGTATCCAGAAACTGGAAATACTTTCGTCGCAGAAGCCCGAGGCCCGCAATGAAGTTCGCCAGATGCGACGCGAGTTGACCGAGTTGAAGAAGCGAATCTACAGCCAGTTGAAGCCCTGGGAAACGGTCGAAGTCGCTCGGCACCCCGAGCGACCCATGACGACCGACTATCTCGAATTGGTCTTCGACGAATTCGTCGAACTGCATGGAGACAAGACCTTCGGTGACGACCGGGCCATACGGACCGGCTGGGCCAAGCTCGACACGTATAAGGTCATGGTCATTGGCCACCAAAAAGGCCGGACACTCAAGGAACGGAACGCGTGCTTCTTTGGCTGTGCCCATCCGGAAGGCTACCGCAAGGCCATGGCCAAAATGAAAATGGCTGCAAAATTTCACATGCCCGTCATCTGCCTGATCGACACCCCAGGCGCCTATCCCGGCATCGGGGCCGAGGAGCGCGGCCAGGCACAGGTTATCGCCAGTTCGATGTTTGAGATGTCGCGTTTGCCCACGCCGGTCATCTGCGTGGTGATTAGCGAGGGCGGCTCGGGCGGTGCTTTGGGTATCGGCGTCGGTGATCGCGTGGCCATGCTTGAGCACGCCTATTATTCGGTGATCAGCCCCGAGGGTTGCGCCGGCATTCTTTGGAAGAGCCATACCTACAAAGAGCAGGCTGCCCGGGCGCTGAAAATGACTTCCAAGGATCTGTTGCGGCTAGCCGTGGTCGATGCCGTGATTCGCGAACCGCTGGGCGGTGCCCATCGCGATCACCACCTAATGGCCAACCGATTGAAAATCTTCTTCCGTAATTCACTGCGCGAGCTGATCGAGAAGCCAATCGACCAATTGCTAGAAGCCCGCTACCAGAAATTCCGCAACATGGGCGTGTTTTTGGAAGGCGGCTTGCCACCGCTGGAATCGGCAAATGGCGATGCCACGGTCCAGTCCCCGCACCATGTCCCCGCTGAAGCGGCACGGTCCTGAAAGTTTGTTTCAAGAAAAGTATTCGAGCGGCCATTCTAATCGCCTTGGATCGTGGAATTCCCAAGTTCGTTTGAGACGGCCATTGAGAGCCATGCAGGGCCTTGTTTTCCACCCTTTCAACGTCCGATAATGTTTCTTATGTTCGGTCAGAGGGGTCGTTTTCCCCAGGAATACGCGGTTCCAGGTTTGGGGCCTGTTGGACGGACGAGGCGGATTGCCCGGTTCCACGAGACGGAAATTCGGCGGCGAGCGGCAGGGAAAACCGTACGCAGTACCGAGTACTCAGTGCGCTCAAACGGATACCGCGAGGCGCAGATTGACAGAGAGCCGAAAGCCGGTTTGCCCGACTGGAAACTGAATACCGAGTACTCGGTACTTTGGGCTGTCGCTGACTCTTCCAACCGGCAACTGACTGACCCATCCGCCCCCCTGCCCCGTGGCCTGCACGGCGCGCCTATTGCCCATTCCGTGATCGATTGTAATTGCGGCCGATCGTCTGTGGCGTCTGCCGCATCGTCTGAGACGGAACTGATAACTCGTCGTCGGCGATGAACAGCCGATCGCCGGGCAGTATCTGGTAATTCGTCGTCATATCTGCCCCTTGGGTAAGGGCATTCCGATCGATGGGCAGGATCTGCTGGCAGCCGGGATGGTGCGGTGCCGGCCGGGCGATCCATATCTTCTTGCTGGAGACCTGCGAAAGGCCGTTGACCTGGCTGATGGCATCCAAGACCGTCTCGTTGCCAGTGATCGGCAGGCGGCGGACATTGTCGCCCAGGCTGGCCCCTTGGGTGATGATGTAGTACACCTTGTCTTTGTAGGCCACCACATCGACAGACGGCTCGGGCGAATCAAGGTACTGCGTCAGATGCTTCTCGATCGCAATCTTGGCGTCGGCGACGGTCTTTCCGACCATTTTCACTAAACCATACTGCCGCAGATTGATTGTACCGTCGAGACCCACGCGGTACTGGCCCGTGATGGGCTGAACCCCAGAGGCCCGGGCCAGTTGTACGCTCACGGACGGCTCCTTGATCCACTGCTTGAGCGATTTATTCAAGGCCGTGCAGATCTCGTCCATGGTCATCCTGTTCACGTGGACCGAGCCGTAGGTAGCGCCGAGGTTGATATGGCCTTCGGCCTCGACCATATAGTAATTGTCGATGGGCTGGTTGGGTAGGGCATTGGCCCGGACCTGGAGCACGTCGAAGACCCCGACATGATACGGTTCCTTTGGGATAACCTTGAGCATCTCGATCTGGATCACGTCCAGCGGCTGAATCACATGTTTGGCTGAGACCTTCTCGCCAGCGGTAGAAACCACGTCGTTGACGGTCCCGCCGGCAAAGAGTGAGCTGGTGCAGATCAACGCCAGAGCCACCAGAAAACGAGTACCGCGCATTTTTTGTGCCTCCGGGACGGGCAGGGGGATTGGAAAATTACGGGTGGGAGTTTAGCGGAATTCGGCAAACGGGGAAAGAGCAGATTGCGCACTACCGGCTCTCCACCACGAACGTCACCGGGCCATCGTTGACCAACTCGACCATCATGTGGGCGCGAAACCGGCCAGTAGCCACGGGAATACCTTGCTCGGCCACAGCCTGCACGAAAACTTCATAAAGCTGCTCGGCCAACTCAGGCCGGGCGGCGGCATCGAATGAAGGTCGCCGTCCCTTACGGCAATCGCCGGCCAGGGTGAACTGGCTGACCACGAGTACGGCACCCCCCACCTCGCCCACGGAGAGGTTCATTTTTCCCTGTGCATCGTCGAAGACTCGGAGGGAGACGATTTTTTGCGCCAATTGTCGGGCGTCGGCCTCCTGGTCGCCCTGGACCACCCCCAGCAGAATCAGCAGTCCCTGGCCGATCTGGCCGAAGATTTCTCCCTCCACGGAGACTTGAGCACGGCTGACACGTTGAAGGCAAACTCGCATGGGATAGTTTTTAGTGATTAAAACCCAAAGCCAAACCGCTGATTCTTCGGAAAGCTGTCCACCCGCTCCAAAAACCATTTTACCAGATCGTACCATTCCACCAAGACGACAGGCGATTCAAAGGCAACCTAACACGGTTGCTTTTTTGCTCCCCTCTTATCTTCCTGTCATCCATCTTTTTATTTTTTCCCCTTTCGTGTCCTTCGTGTCTTTCGTGGTTCCTTTCTCCCATCTTCCAACTACTGTTGACAAGAGACCTTTGCTTTCGCCACTCTCGGCGTAAAATATAAGCATGAAAACAAAACCCTTGATTGCGATTACTTTGGGTGACCCGGCGGGCATTGGGCCGGAAATCATCGTCGGCGCATGGACCGAAACCGTTGTGCATGAATGGTGCCGGCCGCTGGTGGTGGGGCATCCGGGCGTGCTTCGCCGCGCCGTCGAGCTTTGGCAAATGGATCTGCACGTGCAAGAGATCAGCTCGCCGGACGAGGCCGAGCCTACCGATGGCGTCATTCCTTGCATCGCCTGCGGGTCGGACGATGTGCTGGATATCTTGCCCGGAAAACTTGACGCCCGGGCAGGACAAGCGGCCTACGACGCCGTGGTCATGGCAGCGCGGCTGGCCCTCTGCAAAAAGGTCGATGCGATCACTACGGCACCGTTGCAGAAGGAAGCCTTGCACCGGGCCGGACATGCTTTTCCCGGCCATACGGAGTTACTGGCAAGCCTATGCGGCGTCGAGAACTTTGCCATGATGCTCTACCTCGGCCCGGACGACGTGCTGCACTCGCCCGCAGGGTTGGCCGTGGTCCATGTCACGCTGCATACTGCACTGCGGAATGTATTCGACGAGCTGACCGAAGATGCCGTGCTGGCCAAGGCCCAGTTGGCCGACGATTTCATGACTCGCTTGACGGGCAGTCGTCCACGGATCGGGATATGTTCGCTCAATCCACACGGTGGCGAAGGCGGTTTGTTTGGCGATGAAGAGCGCACGATCATCGGGCCGGCCGTCGAGCGGGGAAAGGCCCAAGGGCTTGATCTCACCGGTCCACTGCCTACCGACACGCTGATGATCCGCGCCCGCGACGGCGAGTTCGACGCCGTTGTGGCCATGTATCACGATCAGGGGCATATCGCCTTGAAACTGCTGGGGATGCACCAAGCGGTCAATGTAACCCTGGGCCTGCCTATCATTCGCACGAGTGTCGCCCACGGCACGGCCTTTGATATTGCCTGGAAGCGGCGTGCCGAAACCAGCAGCATGATCGAGGCATTACGCGTGGCCAGCCATTTAGTGACCGGCAAGGCGCGGAGTGGAACCACGAGTGTGCCAAGATAAGCTGATGTAGATCAGTTGGACAATCCAACCTGGCTAAAGGCTAACCACCAGGCCAGAACTGAACTTTGAGCGCGAGGAGGTAACGAATCACGTGAAGCCAAAGGGAGGGCGGATGATCGGCCGTAACGCAAGTGAAGGTATTGAGCCCCGTAATTTCCATCGTCGCCGCTGGGCCAAGGGTTTCATGGTCTGGAAGCCAG
>Ga0194057_10000082_pt1 | contig 42588 bp, 26 predicted proteins | sample SepL4415m_MetaG_FD_155474 | JGI IMG/M metagenome (GOLD analysis project Ga0194057, IMG submission 155474) | Anoxic zone freshwater microbial communities from boreal shield lake in IISD Experimental Lakes Area, Ontario, Canada - Sep2016-L442-15m | ecosystem: Environmental > Aquatic > Freshwater... | reverse complement strand
TCCAGGCGAAATATATAGATTCCACTCCTAAATTAGGAGGGGCTAGGGGTGGTATTCTTCATTCTGAACTGAATCATACCCCACCCAACCTCCCCTTTCTAAGGGGAGGAGCAGTACGTTCGCAATTGAAAAACAGCCTTTTTCGGGCTGCTTTTTTGATTATTGGTTATTGATTATTTACTGTATCTTGTTTCTTGGTTATTGGTTATTCTTAGCTATCTTCTTTCCACATATCCATTACTTCGGTCTGACACTTATTACATTCGTTGCATGCAAAGCATCCTTTTATTTCTTCTTTTATTTCTTCGATTCTGTGTTCTGGCGAATTTACGCAGACTTCTGTGTCTAGATCGGCAATTTCTTTTACTTTGATGTTTGTTTTCATATATCCTTTTTTTAAATTAAGTAATTGTATCAAATATACAACCATTTGTCAAGGGGTAAAAAATTAATAATGTGTTTTGATATTGATTTGTTATATGTTCCCCTCCTAAATTAGGAGGGGTTAGGGGCGGTATTATTCATACCCCACCCAACCTCCCCTTTCTAAGGGGAGGAGTAAAAAATTCACTACACGAGCTCTGTCATCCTGAACTTGATTCAGGATCCCGTCGCTATTTAAACGGTTATGAGATCCTGAAACGGGCTCAGATCCCAAATCAAGTTTGGGACGACTGGCGTCGGTTCACTCAGGATGACAAATTATATACGTTCTGAATTGCGTCAACGTAAAAATATTGCTAAAATAATCTTATGACAGACATTTTTCATTCACTCATCACTGGCATAGTTCAGGGCGTCACCGAATTTTTGCCAATTTCATCCTCTGCCCATTTGGTTTTACTACCATATATTTTTGGTTGGAAATACCAAGGACTGATCATGGACGTAGCTCTTCACTTCGGAACCGTCATCGCTCTACTCGCCTTCTTCTGGCGAGATTGGGTGGCCATCTTCCAACAGCTTTTCAAGATCAGAGGCAGAAAAAAAGATATTATTGACTCTCTACATACTGAGTTTGAACTACCAAAAAATTTCTTTTGGCAGATAATCCTCGCCACAATCCCTGCTGGCATCGCAGGCTTTCTTCTGCAGGACAAAGTCGAGCAGTATTTCCACTCGCCTTTCCTTATCGCGATAAATCTAGGCATATTTGGCTTAGCGCTCTGGCTTGTCGATTACAAGGCAAAGCAAGACAAGAAAATTGAAAAAATCACTTTCAAGCAGTCCTTCCTTATCGGCGTCGCCCAGTGCTTAGCGCTTGTTCCTGGCGTTTCGCGTTCAGGGATCACGATGCTCGCCTCAAGAGGAGCTGGCTTGAACCGTAGCGATGCCGCAAGATTTTCTTTTCTTCTTGGGACTCCTGCAATGATCGGTGCCTTCATCCTCGAAATTCGAAAAATCGATATTTCTTCACTAGACCTTGCCTTCATCCTAAGCGTCGCAGTATCTGCAATCGCCGGCTTCCTTGCCATCAAGTATCTGCTTAACTATTTGAGAAAGGCCGATTTCCGCTTCTTCGCCTACTACCGCCTCGTCCTTGCTATCATCGTCATTATCATCTCTATGCTCCGATAAGGTGCTCTTAACAATGCAAATCAATATTCTAAATAATATAAAAAAGTCCTTGCCTGATGACAGCAATCGCGGCTTTTTTTATCACCTCCTAAAGTGGCTACTCATCGTCGCGTTAATTTTCATGTTTCTGTTGCTAATCAGCAAGCCACTGCGTAAGGTCTGGTCGAACAATTATATAAGGAGCGGTGACGAATATCTTCTACAGAAAAAATTTCTCTCGGCTGAGCTAGAATACGAAAAAGCCCAAAACCTATACAGCTTGAACACAAAGGCAAAAGATCGCGAAATCTTAGCCATGAGCTCGGCTATAGATATTCGTGCGCTTCAATCCTTCTACGAAGAGAAAAATCTTGGTCTCCAAATTGAAAATATAAACTTAGCAACGGCCGTGCCATCAAGCGAGTTTGAGGCGGCAAAAAATGCAAAATATCTGATCGAACAATCAGAATATCAGCTTGCGATTCTTGCGGCTACCACTGCAACACAGATGAATGGCAAATATCGTGATGGCTGGCTGTATCTCTCTATTGCGAATATGAAAACAGCACAGCTGACCGAGCTTTCCAAAGATGACCGTGCTCAATATGTCTCAGCTGCTCAGTCTGCTATCGCGACTACTCTCGAGCTCGATCCAGAGTATGAACCAACACGCCAATACCAAGAAGAAATAAGCAAATTATAGTCGATAATAATTCAGAATTTAGAATATGTCATTTCGAGCCATTGAGCAGCTTCAAGGCGAGAAATCTTCTGCTTATTGCTTTGTTTTTAAAAAAATAAGTTGAAGATCTCTCGTCACGTGGCCACCGTGATGTCGAGATGACAGCTATAAAAATAATTGCGCAAATTTTACATCACAAATCTTTGCAATTTCAGTAGACAATCTTTATAATTAGATTATTATGATGTTTTAGCTAATATTACCTGGAGGGGTTTTCAAGTGAAAAATGTTTGTGCTGTACTAATATTTGCCCTTCTCTTATCAATCACACCTTACGACTACATGTTGTCAAGGGCTAATTTGGTTGCACATGCAACGCCAGAACCTCCTGACCCATCGTTAAAAAATCAATTTGATGTAAAAAATAGCACTTGGACTTGGCATCATTCTGACAATTATGGTGGCAGCTGGGCTGTTACTAATAAAATCGACTATTACGATGCAGCAGGCACAAAGGCCTCGCACACCATAGAGTATGCCCAGCGCGGGCTAGACAGCAGTGAAGTTGGAGACACCACTTTTTCTGCTTTTAATCCTATGAAAAGCGATAATTCTAAATCTATTGGCGCCTACTGGTTTAAGCTTGATAAATTTGACGGGACAGACCAAAGCAGCTTGAACATTTACCTATACATTTATACGCCAGTAGGTAATCAAACTTTTGTGCCAGAACTAGCTTTCTCTGATACAACAGGAAACCTCATGACACAATCATTTCAAAACGTAACGCTTCCGGGAACACCATCTACCTGGGCCAAAAAAGCTTATGGATTATATTTGAGGACAAGAGTGGTAAATGATCCTATCTCTAAAAACGATCTTCAGCGAGAGTCTCTGAATTGCACACAATTTGGCGAATTTGTTTTGCTCAATGACATAGTAGGATACCCAAAAATACCTTATACGTTTGTCGGTGACTGGTTGACTTTTGCAACGGGCAACAAAATTCAGGACAGGTTCACGAATACAAACATTAACGGCAGATGCATGTCTCTTATTGGTACGCCGGTATTGAATGCGAGGCCGCTCAGATCTGCTCCAGTCGGAACTGGTCTTTTTCTAACATACGAAACTCAAATGAATGACTATTTGAAGAGCATACCTGATGTGGTAAACAAACCAGACATAGTAGGAGAAACTCTGACTACTCAGGAGATAGCACCATGCAAAGATTTAGTACTTGATAATGCTCTTGACGCACAAAAAGATTTTATAAATGGTTTTTCAAAAGCGTTAGACATAGTCCTCCAAAACGCCGTGGATAACACTGGCGCTGAGATAGTTATCGAAGCCTCAAAAAGAGCAACTCTTGCTAACAAAGTTAAAGATGCCTTTGCTGGTAAGCTTGACAACCCTGACACCAGCAAAGGCTTAGTCGGGGCAATAGATGGCATTACTCTTTATCAGCAATTTTATGGTGGGTACGGAGTTCCAAATAATCCAATTACTGGGTATAAAGGTATGCCAACTGCACAGTATCCAAACGAGTACTACGACACTAACAAAAGAGCGGCTGACAAGTATGTCCTGACTACTCTCGAGAATTTTACAAATGTCAAACCTGCGAACTCAACGGTTAATGACAAAAGCATAGATATGACAAAAACAATAGCAAAGGCTGCAAAAGCCTCAGCCGGTGGTGCAGGCGATGAAAAACTGCTTGCAAGTGTCATACAAATTGCTAATAAAGCGACTGTTGGAGGTACTGTTGCGACAGGATTAGGCGCTTTATTTATAGTAGTCATGTATAAAGCTGGGCTTATCACAAAAGGTTTAAATACAATATTTGGACCAATGATCAACGCACTGTGGATTGGTGCGCAGGACGTTATCTTAAATATAGGTGTTGGACTAGAAGCATTTTTTGGCACACTCTCTCTAGCGCTATTGCAAATTTGTGTAATCTTAGCGGCAGTTCTGATCGGGGCAGCCGTGGTCTGGTGGGGCTGGAACCAAGTAGCCGAAGTTTGGAAATTGGCATATGCGCGGGCTTACTACTCAAGTTTTTATGGCTGGTGGTTGGGAACTAAAGCCGCTGATTTTCATCAATGTATGCTGAATAATTCTGTCGGTAAGGTGCCCTCTCTCACAGCCGCTAAAGCAGCTGCATTAGGACTGACGGCTACTAATCTAAACAGTGAGCAAAAAAACCTTGAGTTGACTAGGGGCGATCTTGCGAAAGAATCTGCAACTGTAGCAGATGCAGCAAGGGACGACTCTTGTGGCTGTGGCGATGTTACTGGCTCTAATATCATGAGTTTGATGAAGAAATCTTTCTGCGCCGTCATTTGCTGGACTTTCAATGTCGGCAAAGGGCTACAAGAAAATGCCACATGCCTCTTTAACAGTGCCCTTGGGACTATAGGGCGGAGCGAAGATAAGAAACCTCGGCTCAGTAGCGCGGCATGCAAGAAGCCATAATCTTTTTAAACAGTCACAATAACAAATCATGGCAATAAGCTTTTCACATTTAGACAAGAAGACCTGGATCAAGATAGGATTGACCTTGTTTTTGCTAGGTTTTTTTGCCATACCGGCATACTCTTTCGCAGCGGGTACCGACGGAACCCCAGGAAATTTTATATCGAAACCGCTCTATCTGCTGCTAAAAGATGATGAGGTCTTGCACGCTTTTTGGAAAGATATGATGACCTTAGTAAATAGCTTTGTCGTCCTTCTCCTGATCGCCGTAGCCTTCGCAGAGATACTAAACATAAATATCAGTACTTATGGGGTGAAGAAGATCTTGCCTGCCCTTGTCCTGGCTGTGATCGCTGCAAACTTCAGTTGGATCATGTGCCGTCTCTTCATCGACTGGGCGAACATAGTCATGAGCCGTTTTGGCGGGGACACTAGTATCATCGACCCGCTGATTAGCTCTAGAGAGCCTTTTAATATAAGCCTAACCAACATTAATACGGCAAACTCAAGTGCAAATATACTAAATGGCGTCGGCGGCGGCGAAATCTCATTTTTTCAAGCTTTTATGAAGACCCTCTTTGTCTGGGTCGGCGCCATCGCGCTCTATATCCTGACTTTCCTCCTGCTACTTCGAAACATCATCATCGTCGGACTTGCTGTTTTCTCCCCTGTCGCCTTCATGGCAATGGTCCTACCACAGACCAAGTCTGCCTTTAATAAATGGTGGACAACTTTCATTCAATGGACCTTCATGCCTACGGTCGCTGTCTTCATGCTCTGGATGGGCTCTAAGGTGCAAAATTCTATCTCTGGATCTGATCCGCTCATCGGCTTTTTGATTGCTATTGGCTTCATCTATGGCGCGATCAAAGTACCTTTCTCTATGTCTGGCGCTGCGAGCGGAATCATGAACAAATGGGCGGATATGGGCAAGAAGAGCGCCAAGTTTGTTGGCAATGCTGCATATCAATATAGCGGAGCGAAGTCTGCCGTTGATTACCAAAAAGAGCTGATCAAGACTCGGGCTGACGTCACCAAGACCAAGGTGGCAAATAAGCTCAAGGACCTTACTGGCATTGGCTCAGGACTCGACATTCAGAAAGATAAGCTTGCTAGGGCACAGAAGAGAAGCAAATCCATCTCAGATAAAAAGGTTGGCGAATACATCGGCAAAAGAGGCAAAAACGATAAAGATGGCGAGATGACCGGTCGTGAGAAACGCTATGCGATGGAAGAAGCAGAAACAATGGCAAACGATGGCACGACAGAGTATGCCAATAAGAAATTACTCTCCGGTCTTGCAAAAGAAGCGGAAAATAAGACTCCACTAGGCAAAAAGGTAGAGAAAATGAGAATGGGCTCTCAAAAGGCCGGATATGAAATGGCAGCGATGGATAAAGACTGGAGCAAACTAAATGATGATATGAAAATAGCACTTATGAAGGGCACTACTCACGAGGGCGAAAATATTGAAGATGCTATAAAAACTGGGAAATGGGCAAAAAGTGGTAAAGCGATAACTGAGGAAGAAAGGAAAAATGGACAGGCTCAGCTGGACTTTTTAAAACAGTACAGCAAGTCCGTACTTGACGGGGATCTCACAGCTCTCTCTGCTAAGAGTGCTGAGGGTAAAGTAGTTCAAAAGGTTGCAGACGAAAGGATATCTATCGACAACGCAGCATCAGCATATATCTTAGCAGAAAAGATGGATAAAGCCTTGCGAGTGAACAATGAACTAGAAGCTAAGATAAGTGCAGGCAATGCTCTGACAGCAGATGAAACTACCGCACTAGCCGAAAACACTACCGCACTCAAAGAAGCCGGATATGATATGAGCAGCCCAGCGAATAGAGCGATAAGCACCGCGAAACTTATAAACGATTTTACTGTGGCTAAAAAGGATTATGACGGCAAGATAGCACAGCTAAACAAAGATTACGCAAAGCCAGGCGCCGCGGGCGCTACGATGAACGATATTCCTGCCTTTTTACAGCAATATGCTAAGTTTGATAGCAACGGATTACTTAACGGTCTTGCAGAGCTGAGCAGTGATGATCGCAAGCAAATTCAGAAGATGGTACAAACAAAGATTAGTTCAGGTGCAGCCGAAGACGCGGATAACTTTGGAACCGAACAGCTGAAAGAGTACATCAAAACAGGAAAAAAGGGAGAATGGTCGAAGCAAGATTTCGAAAACTGGGTCACAGGTAACTCGTCAAGGAACTCTGGTACAGCTAACCGCAAGCTGATAACGGCCTTGGAAGCACTCGGTGCTAACATTGTGACAGGCATGAAAGCCACGGTCGGCGCGAGCGGAGAAGCAATGAGAGCAAAGATAGAGACTTACTATGCAGGTGGTCTAGGCCTCGCACGTATGAAGAAGATGGCGGAACAAATCAATAAAGGTATGGGGAATAAAACAATCATAGATGCAGGCTCGAATGATATTAACTTAATAAAAAGACAAATTGACCTGGTAATGGCAGGAGGGGCGGCTGCAGCAACTCACCTTACTAGTAGAGGTGTCGATAATACCAAGAATAACGCGGTTAACACTGCGCAAAGTGCCATTGCTGATACCCTGAAGAAGCCTGAAGGTCTAAAAGGCGGCAAAAAGAATAGAACTGTTTCGGAAACATAACGATATATATGATCACACCAGAACAAAACGACACATTGGCAAAAATGTTTATCAGCGTCGGCTCGAGCGCGGCGGATTTTGATTCGCTTACGGCCATACTAGGCGAGTTAGCTTACCTAGAGCAAACAAATGCAATAAACCTTAGAGATCTAGATGAGGATGATATTTTTACTTTGCGACTCAGGTATATAGGTGCAAGAACAGCTATTGCCGAGAGCATAGGCGTAGCGGTCCCTGAAGAGAAAAAATACGTGATGGACGTCCTCGGCACCACAGATCTTGGTATTTTTGCAGCGCCAGACGATCCTCTGACTGTGATAAATGAAAGATTGGCAGAAACCAAGCTAACCTATCGGCTTCCGCAAGAGGCGGTGCCACAGCTGAAAAATATTGTTGAAAAATCTCGTGTGCTCTATCGCGGGCTGAACAATGTGAAGCTCTATAGTATGAAAGATGAGACGCTCGACATCTCGCAGTATTATAAGAAATATCTAACAATCCCCCAAGCAGAAGTGCTGCAGAGAGTCGATTACCTGAAAGCAATTTATCAAAAAATTCTTGACGAATGTCTTCATCCCGAGACAATGATAAACATTTCTATAGATGCCCTGAGTCGGTTCAATCATCTCCCTTTCACACTCGAGAACAAGGATCCGAGAGAGCTCCTAGAGATTATATACTTTGAACAAATTGCCGCCGAAGGCACGCTAAACGCGCTACAGCACAAACAAGGCCAGGCAATCTCAGAAAATGATGTAAGAGACGGCATCGCCAGAGTTCTCGTGAAACTGAAATTTGCGTAAAATAAGAGACAGCGCAACAGAGTAATAGAGTGATAGAGTGAAAGAATGAAAGTTTTTAGTCGATAGTTTTTAGTTTTTAGCTCTGTCATCTCGTCTCTACGCACTTTAGTCGCATCGTAGCTGTCGTTCTATCGTATATATACATTTTAGTTGCGTCGTAGCTGTCATCTCGACTCTACGCACTTTGTTGCGTAGGTGGAGAGATCTTTAGGATTGGATTGCTCGCTATTAACAGATCTCTCCAACAGTTCGACAAGGCTCACTGGGTCGAGATGACAAAGAAGACGCAGCCCACGCTTCAGCGAGTTCGATCATGTTCCTCCCCTAGATTAGGGGAGGCTAGGTGGGGTAGATACAATTCTGAATTAAGATATACCCCCTCCAACTCCCCCTAAATTAGGGGGAGAGTCAGAGACCTAGAGTTTTTAGTCGATAGTTTTTAGTTTTTAGCTCTGTCATCTCAACTATACGCACTTTGTTGCATCGTAGCTGTCATCTCGACTCTACGCACTTTAGTTTACCGTGAGCTTGTCGAATGGTTGCGTAGTTGGAGAGATCTAATAAATTGAATGATTTGCTATAAACAGATCTCTCCTCACCCCGCCTGAGCACTAGGCGGGGCAAGCTGGGTCGAGATGACAGATAATATAACTCGTAGATGATAATACTCTAAAAAAGACAAGCTGAAGCTTGGGCTACAGGAAAAAATAGACTCTAACCCTCTGCCTCTCTGACTCTCTGCCACTCTGACACTATTTTATTGTTTGCCTTTCCCACCGATATTCTGATAAAATAGAGTTGTAAGATAATACTCTGGAGGGGTCTTGAGGTTCAAAATACCGCAAAATATCGATATGCAAGATCGAATACTCGGGCCACTGACGTTGGTCCAGTTTGTCTATGCCGTCGTTGGCGGTGGTCTTTGCTATACAATATATATGAAAGTGCCTTCACCGCTAAATATCGTTATCGTTCTCCCTATCATCGTTTTCATTATCTGCCTAGACTTTGTAAAGATAAACGAGCAGCCTTTCCTACATTTCTTCATCTCTGGGCTTCAATACATTTCTGCACCAAAACAACGCTTTTGGCATAGAGATGGTGAGTCTGATCTGAGCGTAGAAATCTATGCGACCAAGAAAGATGAAACAACTTATAAGCACAAAGTTATTTCAAAAGAAGAAATGCAAAAGTTTGCAGAAAAAAACGATACAGAAGGTACTCAATTAATAAAAATATAAAGACAATATGGTATTCTCAACTCAACAATTTATAGACATCGCAGGAATGAAAAACGGCGTTATAGTGATGAAAGACGGTAGCTATCGCCTGATTCTTCAGGTAAACGCTGTAAACTTCGCACTAAAGAGCGAACAAGAACAAAATTCTATTATCTTTCAGTTTCAGAGCTTCCTAAATTCGCTGCACTTTCCTATCGAGATCACTATTCGCTCACGAAGACTAGATCTGACACCATATCTGAACAAGATCAGCACTATCGCCCAAAATCAAACAAATGAGCTCACTCGTATCCAGGCTGAAGACTACATCGGCTTCGTCGCGAAGCTGATCACTATCGCAAACATCATGAAGAAATCTTTTTACGTTGTTATCCAGCACAGCACCGTAAACGTGAAAAATACTGGACTTTTTGACAAGATTTTTAACAAAAATTCACAAACGTTTGATCATGTAAAAATTTCTGACGTAGAGTTCAAGCAGAGCACCGACAAGCTTACTGAAAAAGCAAATATCGTTGCAAATGGTCTCGGAGGTCTCGGAATTCACTGCCAACAGCTGACGACGGAAGAGATTGTCGAGCTTTTCTATGCAATTTATAATCCTGATGAGTCAACAAAACAAAGAATCACAAATGTTGACGAGATAGATGCTCAAGTAGTCGGTAGCGAATCAGAATCGCCGGAAGCACAAACAGGCGTAAGCAATGTTACAGTCGTGAAAATTGACAATTCCGAAATAGTGAAAGCTAAGCAGAAATTCAAGGCTGAGCAGCCAGCCGCAGCGCCGGTCGCGCCTGCTGAAGGAAAGGGCACATCTTCGGAAGAAAAGACTGATGATTTGCCAGAAGATGAGGGCGTCTTACCCCCTGCAGGAAAGCTAGCAGAAGAGGAGCAGCCAGATGTAGCTACAGCTGCACTACAAAACAACAGTTTTATTGCGAATACGAACGCTAGCGATCTCGACGCAGAAGACGCGGCTTCTAGCTCTGGTACAAGTGTCCAAAAAACGGCAAGCAATTTCCCTACTATAAACACTCAAAATTAATAAATTATTATAATGGACAACAACCAAAACCAAAATCAAACACCTGCGCCAGCTGCACAAACACCTGCCGTCCCAGAAGATACAACCACAGTTGTAGCTGACCCTACTACCGTCGTTGCTGATCCTACCGCTACCACAGAAGCGCCTGCCGCCATATCTTCTACTGTTATTCCCGCTACTCCTGAGCCTTCGGCAGCAAGCATACTACCAGAGATGGATCCGAGAGCAATTGCTCAAGCCAACATTTTGCAAAGAGAAAATCAGGCAAAGGCACCAAGCATGATCCAAAATTTTTGGAACAAACAGCAGGATACAAAGGCAGCAGATAATTTGCGACAAGGATTGACGTCTGTTCGCGACATTATCGCGCCAGCTTCGTTCGTTGTCACGCCAAACTACGTCCAGATTGGTTCATACTATACTAAGACCCTCTTTGTCTTCACATACCCTCGATATATCGAGACAAACTGGCTTTCGCCTATAATAAACTACGACATGACGATGGATATCGGTATGTATATTCACCCTCTTGAGACAAAGGACGTCATGACTGAGCTTAGAACTCAGGTCGGCAGACTTGAATCAACTATGTCTATCGATCAAGAGAAGGGCAAGCCTCGAGATCCAGAACTACAAACTGCGATTGGTGACATCGAGTCTCTTCGTGACGTTCTGCAACGTGGTGAGATTCGTCTTTTTCAATATGGACTGTATTTCACAGTATACGCGACATCTGTTGAGGAACTTCGTACTGTTGTCGACCAGCTAGAGTCCACTCTCGGCGGTCTCCTGATCTTTACCAAAGAAAGTGTCTTCCAGATGGAGCAAGGATTTACGTCCACGCTTCCGCTCATGCAAGATAAGCTCAGTGTTCTGCGCAACCTCGACACTGGCTCCCTCTCTTCTACTTTCCCTTTTGTATCGAGTGAGCTTACTCAGGACGACGGAATTTTATACGGGATAAACAGACATAATAATTCGCTTATTATCTTTGACCGATTTAATCTCGAAAACTCAAACTCCTTGGTGCTCGCGAAGTCTGGTTCTGGTAAATCCTACTTCGTGAAGCTAGAAGCGCTGCGGTACCTCATGCTTGGTACCGACGTGATCGTCATCGACCCAGAAAACGAGTACAAGACGCTTTGTGACGCCGTAGGAGGTAGTTTCCTGGAGATCTCACTAAATTCTGATAAACGTATCAATCCTTTTGATCTGCCGGTGAACTCTGAAGAGTCCGGTGAAGATGTCTTGCGCTCGAATATCGCTTCACTTCATGGCTTGCTCAATCTAATGCTTGGAGGCATGACCCCAGAGGAAGATGCTTTCATCGATAAGGCACTCTACGAAACTTATGCGCTAAAGGATATCACCGTCGACCCAGAAAGTCAGAAAAACGAACCGCCTCTTCTCCAAGACTTTTACAACGTACTAGGCAATATGCAAGGCACAGAGTCAGTAAAAGCAAAATTATCAAAATATGTCGAGGGCACATTTGCCAATCTTTATAACAAGCCAACGAACTTCGAACTAAAGCCTGGCTTCGTCGTCTTCTCTGTTCGCGATCTCGAGGAAGCACTCAGACCAATAGCTATTTATACCGTTCTTGACTATATCTGGACGAAGATCAGGATGACGATGAAACGTCGAATTCTGATCGTGGATGAAGCCTGGTGGATGATGCAGTACGAAGACTCTGCGAAGTTCCTATATGGGCTTGCAAAAAGAGCTCGTAAGTACTACCTCGGTCTTACAATCATCAGCCAGGACGTAGAAGATTTCTTGGCCAGTCGCTACGGCAAAGCAGTTGTAAATAATGCTTCCATGCAAATCCTGATGAAGCAATCGACCGCATCTATCGACATCGTGGCATCGGTATTTAACCTGACCGAAGGTGAGAAATATCTGCTACTTGAGTCCGATGTCGGTGAAGGACTCTTCTTCGCAGGGCTCAATCACGTCGCCTTCAAGGCAGTCGCCTCTTACACTGAAGATCAGATTATTACTACTGATCCGAAACAGATCATGGCGAATGAGGCGTAGAGAAGTTTATAGTCGATAGTTTTTAGTTTGTATTCTTGATCGTAGACCACGCTTCAGCGTGTTGTTTGTCCCTCCCACTTTCAGGGGGAGGATAGGTGGGGGTTATAAATGAGTTACTGAGTGGCAGAGTGTCAGAGGAAAGTTTATAGTCGATCTTTTTTAGAATAATGCTATCCTTCGAGTGCTTCGTTCCTCAAGGTCGAACAATAAACGTAGCCCACGCTTCAGCGCACATAAGACAAGCTAAAGCTTGCACTACAAAAAAACAGACCGGGTTATGGCGCGCGTGCATCTTAACAAGCTAAAGCTTGATCTACGGTAGTAGACAGACCATGATAAAATAAATGAAAAATAATATACTAAAATTTGCAAAAGGCGCTGCTTCGAGTGGTACGCTGACTATAATCGGGGTGTGTATCGCCGTGGTTGTAATATCACTGCCTATTATGGCAGTTTCTTTCTCAGCTATGGCTCTCTGGAAAAGCCCAGAGACTGTACCAGCCACATCTGGATCAGACATTTCATTTGATTCTGATGGCACTCCGACAAACCAAGGAGACTTGATGGCAATCTGCCCTGCCTTGTCCACCTTGAATGAGAAAGATAGTGCGAAGACTATAGACGAGAACCTTGCCAGCTATACGAAATGGATTGGGTATATCAACGCTGCAGCCAAAGAAAAAAATGCTCCTGCTGCCTTGCTCTTGGCTATTCTCTGGAAAGAACATGGGAAAACACTGCCGAGTCCTACCGGTGAATGTGCCAAAGGTACAGATTGTATATATCCAAATAATTGTGAGCAGAAATGGTGTGTCTCGACGGCTGACGCCTATGGCCCATTTCAGTTTCAGCCTGGGACTTGGTGGGATTTCGGAATGACAACAGCAGAGAGACAGGAGATGTACAACAGTGGCAAACTGAAAGACGGAGAGAGAGTAAAACAAACAGGACCTCCGATAAGCGACAAAATGTTTGATCCCGCTCGAGCAGCACTGGCGGCGGCTACCAAAGTATCCCATGATATTGACGCAAGTAAGAGTGATTCATGGAAAGATAAACTAAAAGACGCAGTTGAAGCATACAACGCAGATACAGTCTATTTCAACGACGTTTACGGCGCATACGTCAAGCTATCCTCATGCATCCAATCAACTGCCGGCGTAGCCGGTGGTGACGCACCTTCAAGCATGAGCAAAGCTGAAAAAGTTGTTTTCTACGCGCAACAAGAGGCAAAACTACTTCCAGGACTAAATGTGAAGCCACCTAATGGCTACCATACAGATAACGGCGAAAATAAAGTAAAATATATGAATATGGACATAAATGATACTACTACCGTTGTACCTGGCGAAGCAAAAAAACTAGGATGGTGTCTGGCTTTTGTCTCCTGGGTATACCAAAAAGCAGGATACGATATGCGTCCGACCATCTTTGGCGGTTTCAGTCCCGTGCAAGGCTTCTTTAACGATAAACACACATGGACTTCGCAAGCCTCACTAGCGAGTGTGGCACCAAGAAATTTGAAAAACCATATCAAGAAGGGCGACATAATAGTAATGCATTCTGACGCATCAGATTCTGGCTTTCACGCTGGGATTGTTGAAAATGTTACAGATAATGGAGATGTCCAAACAATAGAGGGCAACGTTCAAGCAAAAATTGAAGGGGTAACCAACAGCGATGTAATCGGACGCCGCACTTATGGCATCAACGCAAAAACGAAATCAGGAACGCTAAGAATTGTAGGCATCGCTAGCTGGGATTAGGCTTGCGCTACATATAGTAACCCAGATCAATTCTTAACATATGACGCTAGAGCGTCGGCGACCGCTGGAAGAATAATGAGAATAATACGAAGGAAACATGAATAAAGAGATCAAAAAATTAGTGATGTCGGTTTACACAACTGTATTAATTACAATATTTGCAGCTGCTGTTATTTTTTGGTTTTTTTCGCGCTCTTTTGCGACAATTAACGTCAATCCAACAGAAGCAACGATTTCCATTGACGGGGGCCAGACGACACAAGTCACCAACGGAAGCTTACGAGTGAATCTAAAACCAGGGATCCACAAAATCTCAGTTGACGCGGATAAATATATTGGACAAAGCCAAGACATTGAGCTTAGTAGAGGTTTCTCCAAACAAATTAGCTTTACGCTAAAAGCCCTACCAAGTCCAACTCAAATCACCACTGCTGGCAAACTCTTAGCAAAAGGCAATGATTTCAACAGCGCCTACTATCTAAGCGGAGATAATAAAACTCTGTACAAAATTGGCGTCACCCTTGACGAAAATGAAACTATTCGTATCAAACAAAATCGTCCTATCACGGATCCAAGATTGTCAGGGATTGAGAGTATCGCATGGTCACCTACTGGCGAGCTCGCACTGTTCAAGAAAGGGACAAGTGCCTTCCTCTTCGACTTCATGAGATACGACTTCATTCATCAGACAGAAACACTCTGGGCAAACACCGTTGGCGAAATTGCATGGTCCCCTGACAACACTGAGGTTGCATATATTTATAACGGAAATGGTGAAAATTCCCTCATATTATCAAACTTTACGAACACTTCTGTGGATAGAGCACTTGACCTTCGTGATTATAATATAAACAATCCAATCTTGCGCTGGTCCCCTGACTCAGAAAACTTGCTTATCATTCCTCGGAACTCGAATCTTGCTGAAAATAAAATCTACTCCTTCAGCTTATATTCACGAGAAATAAAAGCTATCACCGATTCGGGAAACCAGGCTGATGCTTCTTACTCTCCAGATAGCGATAAAATTCTGTATTCCACCTATTCAAAAGATCCAAATCACTCAACGCCTTATACAATCTCGGCAATGAAAAAGGATGGCTCAGACAAGATATCTCTAGAAATTCGCGCAGATATAAACAAAACTGCATGGAACAAGGACTCGAAAAACATAATTGTAGCGAATTATGATGATGTTACAAAACAAGAAATAGTGTATAATTTCAATACAGAGCAGAAGATGCAAACTGGTTTTTCTATTAGCAATTTTGGCAGCTTGGTCATCAAATCACTGCTCCTTACAGATGATAACAAGATCATCTTGTTCGAAACAGGCGACGGTATTTACGCCTTGAAGGTCGAGTAACACGTGCTTCGCACAATTTCAAATTTATAATTTTCAATTTAAAATCAATGTTTAAATTCGAATGTTTAATGCTGTCATCCTGAACTCTCGGCAAAGTTGTGAAGTCGAACAATAAAATTCAACTAAAATATAAATTTGACGATAGTCCTTGGAGGGGCCTTGGCTGATCAAACAAATAAAATAGGGGCGTTTAAGGATGAGCTTGGAAGAATCAAGGCTCAGCTCAAGCGCACAAATCTCAAGCCTGGCGAAGCGCAGGCACTTCTTAGTCGTGGTCATCAACTCGAAAACATGATAAACGACCTGAGTATCCCAAATTCTCAGACAATTCCAGGACAAGCGCAGAGCACTTGGGGCACGAATCAGCCCGAAGGCGAAAACGAGACCGAATTTGACGAAAATGGTGATCCTGTAGACACTGAAGAAGAGGAAGAAACGGATGAACCGGGAGGAAACGAGAGCACTGAAAGCCAAAACGTAAAATCAAAAGAAGATATCGCTAAAGATATTGAAGCAAATATTGAGAACGAAAACAAAAATGGTTTTGATGAAAATACCAAGGAAGGCCAAGATGCAAAAGCAAAGGCCGAAGCTGCAAAAGTTGCTGGAGGACCGGCGGTACAGTCTGCAGCACCAAAAGAAGCCCCAACAGCAAATCCAGAAAACCCTGATGCCAAAATAGCTGGTGGACCTGCCCTTGACGCGAAAAAACCTACTGGAGCTGGAGCTGGTGCAGGAGCAGGCGCAGGAGCAGGCGCATCAGCTGCGGCAGGCGCTGCAAACGCCGCAGGAAATGAAGGAAAAGGCGCGACAAGCGGTGGAAGCCTAATCGACAAAATTAAACAATTTGGCGCTAGAACTCAGACAGGGATCAAGGACGGCGCTAAAAAATTTGGAGAAAAAACAAAAAAAACCTTCTCAAAAGAAGGGATGAAACTGTTATTGAAGATTCCTGCGGTCAGATGGGCAATTATAGGTATAGTCGCGGTTGGCTTAGTCGCTCTTATTGCCTTTGCAATATTTGGTAGCTTGCTCGGTAACGGCAATACGGGCGCAACAGGAGCAACCTACCCACAACCGGTTGATCCAATAAAGGATAAGGACTGGCTTGGCCGTCTCTTGATGTATAGCGGAGACAGCGAAATAAACACAAAGACCTCGGCCGATACGATAGAGCTTGTCAGAAAAGCGCTAAAAGATGTTCAAACCGATGCGACACTAGCTGATTCTACACGTGGCATGGCAACAACGGCGCTCACTGATCTTTCAACCTTCGAAAATGCAGCAACTGATGCAATAAAGAAGGCGGCGGCGACCAAACTAATCGCGGACATCACAGCGCTGAAGAATATTTATTATGCTTGCTCGGGACTCTTCTGGAAGGATGCCGACGGCAAGACAAAGGTGAACTCATATTATACATTCGACAATAAAAAAGACCTGGACTCACTCATAAGCACTGGCAAACTCCCAACTCCTCTGATCGATAAAGACGGCAAGCGTGAAGATAACGCTGATTTTCCAATAAATCCAAAACTGTGCGGAGTACTAGTCGCTATGGCTGACAGCGCAACTGGCCTCGACCATACGAAGCTCCCAGGTATACATTTATCATTTCGTGGACAGCATACAAGAATGACTAAAAGTAAAAATCCTAAACCTTCTTCACATTTCTGTGGTAATGGCGTAGATATAAATTTCGTTCATGGCAGCACAGAAGATGTGGTTCTGGCTGCTGAGATGAAACGATGGTTTTGGGCGAACGAAGAAACCTTAAAGAAAGCCAAGCTCTGGCCAGACGAACTACTTGGTGGCTCACCGAACACAGATCAGATTAAGTATGAAAAATTATTGCCAGGAGATGTGATCATCGATACTAATGATCACGTACATCTTGGCTTTGGTGGATGTTAAAAAATATATGAAATTACCTTTTTACAAACAATTAATCATTGTCACCCTTGCTTTCAGCATTGCATTCAATGCTGACTTGTCTCGTTTTGCACTCGCAGCAGACGCAGAAGTAGATACTACAGGTACTGCAGAAGAAAACCCGGAAATTATAGATGACAGTCTGGGCGATTTTTCTTATGATGATGTTGTTTATGAAGATGCAGACGATTCAGAAAGCCCAGCAGTTGAGCTGCCAGCCGATCCACCTACCAAAGAATCTTTTCGGATCCTCGACGAGGCAACGGCTTCTATTACAGCTGAGTCAAATTCCCTATTTAATTTATCTTCGGCCCTCGGCTTAGACACTGGTGGAGTTTCGAGAATAACTATGCCTGCCTCTGATCTTGAGAAAATCAAGACTATTTGGTATATGGCAAAAGTGTTTCCAGACTACGCAAATGACAATACAAGTTTGTATCGCGATCTTCCCGCAACCGCAAAGAGTGAAGTTGACAAGGCAATATCTATCGAAATTCAGAAAGCTACTCCTTTTTTTAATTCTCCTGAATCCTATCTAAATTATCTAAAAGATGGAGGCAATGTTGGCTCTGCCCCTGAGATGGTTGCTAATATTGGAATTTATAATAAACTGCTTGATTCTGCAGTAGGCAGACTAGACAGTGAAAAAATTAAATCGATCTGGATACAGCTTTCGGCGAATATCAGAGCTGGCAATCAGATAGACACGGATCCAGATATTCTTCAACGCGTTTCTGGACTCGCGATCACCGATGTCGTGACTAGACTTGCAAGCAAAGATTTACTCGATCGTGCTTTTCTTGCAGATAAGATCGACTACACTATCAACAACAACGTCCTGGATTTGCGAGTTGTAAAAACACTTGTATACTTAGTCACTCCAAAAAGTCAGGGCGGTGCAGGTCATTGGAAAATTACAGTATCTAGAATATTTCAGAGAAACTCTACTTCAAACGAGTCTCAGACACAGCTCGGCACGATAGAATCAAACGCCACTAATGCCGCTAGCAAATGCGCCGACAATGCAACAGCAGCAGATTGTGGCTACCAGCAAACTTCGCGCGCTACTGCTGAAGTCGAAGATGAAAGCGGTAAGAAATACGAAGCATATATTCAAGACATGAGTGTTCAAGAAGATCAAGTCTTGACAACGACAGAGACTAAGATTCCTACGAGTATGCATGCTGATGGTCAGGCTTTTGACATATCACAAATTGACGACATTCGTTGCACACTAATCGAGAAAAAACGTGTTGGGTCAGATAGATTAACTGCTAAGCCAATTCAGCCTATCAAACTTGCTTGGCAGACGAGCGAAGGCTATTCGGCTTCAAACGGCAATGCAAGTGCAGATGTCATGGGCATGATGAAAACAGTTGCTAGCGACTCGCTGAAGGGTTTCTTGTCTACTTTTAATGGCGACATGTCATCTTATGACGGAGATTTATCCAGAGCCAGTTTTGAAGACATTCTAAAGATTCTTGGGGAATCGATGGTAGGCTACGCTGTGAGCGGTAGCGGTCAGATAACACTCAAAGGATATGATACGACCTCCACACTAAAGAATCTCGGGGGCATGTACTTGGCTGATTATATGGGATTACCTCGTGAAATCTTTATGGGTGAGAATGCTCTCAATCCAATAAATGCACTATCACCTGCTACCGCCTGGAAAGATATTGAAGAGATTAAATACCTAATCGGTCGGACTGCGATAGAACAAAGATTAGGCTTGCCATATGGTTCACTCGACAATAGTATCACCGTCAATGGCGTTGAGAAGCATAATTTAGATGGACTGCTCACAAACCTAGGGCGACGCAAACTAGAAACTGAAATGAATCTAGAGCAAGGTTCACTAAAAAGCATAAACACTGGAGCGACTGTTGAATTTGCAGTAGGCAAAAGCATTATTGAGCAAGAATTTAATCTAAAGTCAGGTACTTGGCCAATTAGTGATATGACATTTGAGCAAACAAAGAGTACAATTCCAATCCTTCGCGCAGCTACCATGAGCTCGGATGCACCATATGTTGATAGCCTATTTCGCTTGCCTGCCGGCACTACTCAAAGTTTTGTAGACAACAGAAACGCTTCGGGATTTTCGTCTTACGAATACACAACACTGATAGGCAAGACAAGAATGGATGATACAGTAACAGGTCTGAAATATTTTAAATCTTACAACAGCGCATATCAGCTCCCAGAAAATACTTGGGAGAAGGCAATTGCAGGAAATACAGAGGGTTATAAGACAATTGGTATCTATACACTGGCTCGTCTCTTAGGAGAGGACAGTCTGTCACCAGAGACCACAAACTTGCCAGGTGGCAGAGTAGCAGAGAGCACGACTTGGATAGAAGATGGCGTCGCATACACCTATGACACAAGCCAAAGTCTTGGTAGTACGGATTTTGGACGACTCGCCTTTCGTACTTGGCTTAGAGAAAACTTGAATCCAGCAAAAACAAAGGATGACGCTTGCAAGGCCCTTCGCACAGGCTTTAATGTTGATGTCGCCGTAAATAACAGCAGCGGTCGCACAATTGAACAATCGATGGATCTTGTTCGCAGCCAGATTTGCCCTCTTCAAGTCAAAGTTGATTACCAAATAAATTATAAGAACCCAAATATCCTTATCAGCACTCCTGACAGCGTAGATGAAAGCATGATCATTGATATCCCAGAGACAAAAGCAAAAGCAGTCGGACTGGATAACTTAGACCTATTTCGCATAATGGGATACGCAGACGCCGACGGGCGCTCAGTCATGGCTCGTATTGGATCAAAAATACTCTACTACGCTCTTATTAACAAAACTCTCAGCAGCGACGATCGAATGAAGATTGACCTAAAAGATGTTAATCCTGCCGTCCAAACCGATAACAAAGAAATTAATTTCTATATTGATCATCTTTTTACAGCAATAGACTTATCGGACAAAATAAAAGCAGATTGGTCTGTTATCAAAAAAGATAATACTAAGTCCAAAGAGATTGCAGACAAAATTGATGAGATTGTAGCTCGTCTTGGCACAACATTTAGCGATGGCGAAACTGATGCCTCGAAATTCCAAAAAATTGCGGGAGTTGCCAGAGACGTCACAAGTCTTGTCGAAGATCTCTCCAAAAGTGTCAAAGAGCTACAAGCATATTATGCAACATCAAAAGATCAAGATGCCCAACAAAAAGTTGCTCAAATCAATGGGATGATAATTCACATCAACTCTTTGAAAAATTGTCTCGCCGAGATGATAGCAGGTAAAACAATAAAGCAAGTTGATGAATTGACCCTCAATGAGATAGAGCTAAACATTCCCCCAAGCAACAAAATACCAGATTCTGGCGCAGACCGCCGGACTGCTAACAAAATGTCTCCTTGGAAAATGGCTAATTTACTGTTCTCTTTTCTATCTGGGAAAATAACGCTGACAGATGCATTTATCACCATAGGATGTGGTGTTGCAGAGTCGAATCTTGGTTTGCCAACGAACTCCTTGTTTTACCTTGTGCAAAACTACGAACGACGTGGCCTGCAAGCTATGGACGGCTTCTACGAAGCTATAGGCCAGGCGCGAATAGAAGAGCAGTTCAATATGCCTGCCTTTTACTTCCAAGGTTTTTCTCTTGATAGTGTAATGCCAAAATTTGGACTAAACAGTAAGCTTTTGAAACAGTGGCTACCTGACAATGCTGGCGGAAGAGACTATCTCCCCTTGAAGAAGCTTACAGATGAGGCTTTTGACCAATGGCTGGCAAAAATACTATTTCCTGCTCTAGAACTGAATGAATACGGGAGCTGGTCTCCAAAAAAAATTGATGGTAGTCCAATACCAACTGTTCATTATAGTGTTTTGATTTGGGACGCAGAAGCAAATTGGCAAAAAGTAAGAACCGCAGAATTAGCAAAAAATGGACGATCTGTAATTGGTGAAAAAACCTTAGATGACGTCACCAGAAATATCACAGAACGCGGCTATGGGGATGGACTACGAAATGCAGAGAATGATTTATTGTTCAAAATGGGATTACCTACAGGTATCTACGATTCTCTTACGGACGGTGGCAGCGCAGCCTGGGGAAAGAACACTGCAACTGCTTCAAAAATTGACGATTTGTTTGGAATTGCAAAAGGCTCAACCCAGTCATTATTTACTGGAGAAAATAGTCTTTTCACCACTTCAGTCACCAAAAAAGAAAAAAACCAAATCCAGGCTTCGAGCCTAAATATTGGCAACAATTTCTTAGAGAAATATATTCAGCTGCTAAATGGCGAAATACTACCAAGTGAAATGGATCTGTATGCTTATGGTCAAACCTCTGACTATATAAATAACAATCCTTACGCTCGATTGCCAGAAGCCGCAGACACTTGCCCGATTGTGTATACTGCGGTAGGAGGGTTCCAAGTAAATAATAGCGAGAAATATCTTGCAAATGACTCTTTCTGCTACTATGACCAAAAAGGTCGCCACTGCTTCCAAAGCTCAGATGAGGCACAGCGCTACGCAAATGCAAATGAGGCTGATAGTTTGAAACATATGCGCCTCGAGGACACAAACGGCGACGGCAAAATAGACCAAAACGACAAAGAAATTGGCAATGACATCTTGGGTTACATGGCAATGAAGATAACTATTGCCTATAACTACGCTCTCCTCGTGCCCGGTACAGTGGCAGATGCTTTCGGTCGCCCAGCAACAGACGCTAGCGGCAATTCACTAGGAGATTCCCTACGGCTTAGTTACGTAGATATTTACGATGGACTAACAAATTTTGTAAATAATAAAAATGCGAAAACAATATTTGACAGTATCCAAGTCAACAACATTTCAGTGAATAGCGCAACTGCTTTTGCGCTTATAGGCCAACAAACGAGCCTTCCGACCGAATTATTAACACGACTATTCTCAAGAACGACCATAGACGCTCCAGTTGCAAACTACAAAAAAATGGTCGGTCGCGAAGAGGCTCAGAAAATCATTACCGCACAAATGTTTAATCTTGCTGGAAACAGCGACCTTGGTTTTGGTCCTTTTGATGCAAAGATGTTTGACGCTGGCGACCTATACGACATTTTTCACGGAGACTTTAGCTCAGTCTATCAGGTTGGTGCCAAAATCATCGATGACAAAATGGAGTACAAAGCAGGAACAACGATGTTGATCGCTGCTGCAGGCTCAGCAAAAGCTATAACCTGTGCAATGGCGCAGGCCGGTGGTCAGTATCTAGGCCAATTATTTGGGGTCTCGTATATACCACTTAACGGAATAAACGGAACCAAGGATTTTCTTATTAGTATCGGGCAAGCCAAGATCGAGGAGACGCTTTCTTTGCCACGAGGTTCCTTCAACGGTGCCACTATCCAAAAAGTTATAGAACAGGTTGGAGCGATCAATTTTGCGGTAGCTTTTAAGATTCCGCAAAAGAATTCTATTGACAATGAACTCATGAAGGCCATCTTAGGAGCAAATAAGGCTTCGGGCCTTGCTAATTCTAGCGACCTAAATAAACTGAAGGCAATACAATCAACGCTAAAAAACTCCGCTGTCCTTTCAAAGGTTGCCTATGCCGCAATGAGGACTCTAGAAGCAAATATTAATGACAATATTTCATATATAATAAATATTCTAAGCAGCGCAGACCCAGGTAATCTCCAAGTCGCTATAGGCAAAAATTCTAGCAAAGACCAAATAGTCTGGCACAACGAAGTTGCGACATTTGTCTCATTACTATGGGCCCTTGATTCAACTTTTAGCATTGCAAACGGAATTACTTTCAAACTTTTTTCGAATGCTCTAGATGGCACTGTAAGAATGAGCCCTACTCAGTATGCCAGAATAGTTTCAGACAAAGCTGTCAATCGAGCCATGGCAGTTGGTCTCGGTACAGCGCTAGGGCTTAGCTCAACTCAATCCGGGGCTGCCGCAGATTTGCTGCTAAATCTTCAAATAATATTTGCCTGTGAAAGCCCGAATGATTCTTCAAACGACATAAGCCATGAGTATGATCGGGTCAAAGACACTTGTACTGTTAGACACCAACAAGACCAACTTATTGGTACGACGGTAACAAGATCGCCGGAAAATATGTACCACAATTGGGGGTATGTTTATGATAATCTCGACAAGATTTTTAACTTCAGACTTGATGAAAGAGCGAACGTCCCACAAGGCACGATGGCACAGCTTATTCGCGAGCCAGAAAATGCCCTAAGAATTGCAATGAGGATAGGCACTGGCAAACTTGATGCCAAATATGGGATAAATCCTGGCAAAATTGCGTCGTTTAGCGGTTTCTACAAGTACCTCTTCCCTGTTGAGATTGGCACTTCCGCTCCAGTCCCAGATAATAGTGCTGACATGTTATTGAATCAAGGAATGATAAATGTTGTAAATGAAATCAACAAAAAATCTGCTGAATTAGCGACTTACCAAAAACCATACAACACAAAGTTTGGCGATCTAATCCCGTTAGTAGAAAAATTAGGCGTTACCGCTGAGCAGCAAAATCAGATTCTTATCGGCTTAGAGAATACGCTAATGAGCAGCGATTCAGATAGCAATAAGCTAACCAGCTTGACAGCTCCTTTCGCAGGCAATATCAGCATAATGCAGCAAGCAGCAGGTATCTTTGGAGAGCTTATTCCTCTGGGCGTTCAAGTAAGCCGATGCCTTGCAGAACTAAATGTTCTTGAGCTCCAATATAAAGATCTCGCCGCTCAAGTAAGTGCCAGAAACGCACAGTTAGCAAATAATATATCCGGCGCTCGTCATGCAAAAGCAAAAGAGCTAGACAAAGACAACAAGGAAATTCCTGAGCTCGTGAAGCTTACTAACAAAGTTTGGGAATGGATCAAAGATGCCGCAGCAGAAACAGTACATGGCTACTTGCTAAATGTAGAATGGAACGGTGAAAACGTTGGTATAGATATGCCGATGACGGATATCAAATTGATCTTTACGGATGTCCGATATGCAGGAATTGCTGCTATGTCTATAGGCGTAAATATCGCTCAAGTACAAGTTGATCGCATCGGTACAAAGAATTGCAACCCATCTCAGATTGCAAATGGTAAATGTCCGATGGCGGTACCTGCAGAATTCCGGATCAATTATCAAGATTTATTTTTGTCCTTCTATGGCCTACCCGCCCTGGATGCAAACAGACTTGCTGCTTTTGTTTATGTGACTGGTAACACCGCTAATCCAGCTGCTACTCCATATAATCTGTTTAATGCTGCTTGTCCAAACTCAGGTACAGGCGCCTTCTCTACCGGTGTTGATTGTATGGGAGCTGTTATACCAAATAACACTAACTCAATAGAGTCAATGCAAAATACGATGTATAAGGTCTACGACTTTAATGCAGAAACCTATGCCGCGGCCATTGCTACCAATCAAGCCGTCGTCACAGCTATCTCAAATGAAGCCGAGGGCTACTGCCTTGCCCCTAGCGGTTCTGGTCCAAACGGCCAAGGGAAAAATGATCCAAATTATCTGCCATGCATAGACCGTTATAGAGCAACTCATCCTGATTTTGTGGAGGCAGAAAAAAATGTTAATATTTTAAACACACCACAAGAACCTTCAGCAGATGTAAAGTCGACCAAAGAGGTTATCCAGGCCGCAAACAGAGCTATGGGTAGAGAGAGATTGCAGTATAAACTTATGGATATCGGTCTTTGGAAGCTAGATGATAATGTTTTTCCTGGTTTTAGCTCAGCGCTTATGAAAGGTAGTGGGGACGCGAAGATTGCTGCTCTTACAAAATATTTCGAAAATGGTTTAGCACATGGTCACCTCTTTGGAATTCGCTTCAACGCACTTTCAGCAAATGCACAGCTTGTAGTAAAATTTGCTTTAGGTTTTGTAGATCACAAATTTATCAGCAAAGATAAAAATGCTTTAGAAAAAACATTTATTGAATTCGCAAGCGGTGCAGGCCTGAACTTCCTTACAAATTGGGTTGTAGACAATTCAAAGGATTGGTTTGGCTTCAGAATGCCAGCTGATGTCTTCAAGGGTATTCTCGTAGGCCTTTGCACTGGTAAATGGGGGCTAAATGATATCTCTTTTGACCAAGTCACTGGGACTGAGTCTGCCAAAACTACTGATATCGGAAACGGGATTCAGCTACCTACTTTGGGCGCAGCGCTAGTAAGCTTTGCCTCCAATTGGGTATTCAAATGGGCAGATAAGGAGTTTCACTGGAAACCAGGAACTGCGTATACTGTGTTTTCAAATGGCTACGCACTTTACAAGAATATACGATTGATTGGCCAACTAAAGAAGATTAAAGACCAGGCAAGCCTAATTGCTGCGCCAAAAGCTGCCCAAGATGCTGTTATGGCCGCGACAGGGGCAGTAAAAATTGGAAGCCTTGATAACGCTCAGGCAGCTGCTGGAGCTGCTAAAGCCAGCACAGGCGCTTATGTTTCAATAGCCAAAATTATTGCATTCTTTGCAGCAGAGGCTGTAAAGAGAACAATAGCTGCAAAGTTTAGTCAGGATTTCCGTGACTTTGAAAATGAAAATGGTTTAGTCCCTGGAAGCTTAAATATTTTATCCGACGGTATTATCGACTTCACTGTTGGTGCAGCGGCTATGGTCGTTGTGGAGGCTGGCGCGTACATTTCAGCAGGTGGTGGTGCAGCTGGATCAGTAGCAGCTTCTAGTATTTATCAAGCTATGATGCCTGGGTTGATGTGGGCGCTTGCTGCTGCGGCAGTGCTCTTCATTATTGCCAACTTATTTGGGGTATATGAAGTAGATTATTATTGCACCGCCGATGGTTACTACCCATATATGGATAATACAAAAAACAATACTGGTACGTTTGGACTAAATCATAATTATACACAAGCTTCATTGCCAAGCTATATTACGCGCGACAATGACACAACAGGTTTAGGTATCTGGGGCGGCAAAGTTTCTGGACGCGAAAAAGAAATTCAAGCGCTTATGGAAGAAAAATCAATTGCTGTAGCACAGTACAAGGCAAGAACGCTAATTGGCGATTTGTTAAATCTACAAAACTTCACAAAGTACAACGACTCTTCAAACGAACCTACCGTGCCAATTCAGATAATGACGGGACGCCAAGTCGACGTAGACTATTGGGAAGGAAAAATATCAACGAATATGTGTATTGCCAGACTAGGTGATGGATATATATCTAAAAACGGAATTTGTAGTAAAGTAAATTCCCTTGGGGTTGTCACAGATTCGACTCGAATGGGAGTTTGGTACAACATTCAGAATGTAGCCTTTACCCATATCGGCTTCTAGTGATCATGCTTGGTTATTAGGACTCAGGTATAAAACAAAATTTATTGTTCTAGCTTATCGAGAGCCAAAGACCATTTCTCGCGATGACAATCGCTGGCAAAACATTATATCTAATGGACCGACAAGTTGAGAAGCTCTGCATTAGCTGATAGACTATACGTACTAGCCAATGACTCGCATATTCTGCTCTATAGCTTTAGCTTGTCAGTAACACGCTGAAGCGTGGACTACAACTCGGTAATTTCCCGTAGCTCAAACTTTAGTTTGTCAGTAACACGCTGAAGCGTGGGGTACAAGTCGGCGGCTTCCCGTAGTCCAAACTTTAGTTTGTTTCTTTCACACTAAGGCGCTGGCTACAAGAATGAAAATATTGCTAAATAATAATCCTGGAGGGGAATGATTTTCTGGAAAAAGAAGCCCGATCAAAATACCGTTGTCCCTGCTCAGACCGAGCCCGAAGCAGTTTTTCAGGCTTCAACCCCTTCTATACAAATGAAATCCTTTTGGATTCGTTTTCGACTTTTAATTATAATTGTCGGAGCGGTTTTGATAGCCGCTATCCTCTGGCTCCTAATTCCTAAACAGGAAAATATGCCCATCAATGAAAACCTCTCAATAATAGTAGAGACTCCAGTATCTTACGTCTCAGAATCAATTATCCTAGTTACTGAGGGACACACTAAAGCGGAAGTTTCTGCCTACACTAAAGAAATAGACTATGGTACAGATCTTCCAATTTATGAAGTCGGCGACGAGATTACGCTCTCTGACAAGAAAAATAAATATCGTTCTGCTACGGGTCTCCCTTTACCTAAAGCAAAGATTATGATCGGAGCTGTAGAAATCGATAAATTTGAGGCAAAACAATCTGCTATTCAAGAGACGCTCACAGCATCAACTGACGAAGTTGCCTTCAAGCCTTATAAGAACACCATGGCAAAAGAAGCACAGGTTATCGGATTGAAACTCGATCAAAGTAAATTAGACACAATTTTTACCAAACAAACAGAATCACATGGTTTTTATTATTTCATAAATTCGAGTAAAACGACGCTAAATGAGACCATGGCAAAAGCGATCTTCAATGCCGCCCAAGTAGAGAAAGTGAACAAGCTATTTACTATTGTACAAGACCAATTTCAAACCATCACATTCGGCTCATGTATCGACTTCGGACCTCTTGACACAGACACTCGCACGCAGTACTGCTTCGAGACAAATACTGACTTTGGCATAGCAGTTCAAGTAGATATAATGGCCTACTTGGAGAGGAAATAGTGAGAAAAATTTCTCAAATTTTAATAAAGCTAAGCACTGCGGTTTTTTTTATTGCAATATTCGCTTGCACATATTTTTTTAATACTAAGACGGCATCTGCATATGATATCAAGGTCGTCTATTCCGCGAAAGCTGAACAAGACATAAAAAGCACTACCTTCAACTCTTTAGGTAGCGATTTGACAGCGAGAAAAGCAAAGATTAAACAAAACCTTCAGTCGGATTATAACCTAATTATAGACACCTCTTGGATGCCGAAAGTTGACCAAGGCTTTTATATGAACGGAAATCCTTTGCGCTTTTCTGAAATTATGGTTTTAAGCAGCAAAGCAGATTTCAAGAACCCGACTGATGAGATTCAGAATAAATGCGGTGGCACTGGTACTGTTATGGCTTGCTATATACCAGGTAATGGCATAGCCAAAGATATGATTTATCTTCCGTCATATTTATTTCTAAAGACAGGTCCATACCGTCAAACTACAACTGTGCATGAAATGATGCATGCTGCTATGACGACTTGGTATTACAAGGTCTGCGGTCAGTATGAAGACAATTCAGGGCAGCGTGTCTGTATAGTACATTGGCAATCAATGTATGAAGGTTTTACGGAATTCTTTACCAGAAGAATAGTAGGCAATACTGTTGACAAATATGGTTATCTGGAATTGATGAAGATAGTTTCGAAACTAGAATCCGCTCTTGACCAAGTCGGAAATTCAGGCAACAGTTTGTCGATCTTAGCTAAAATGTGTACATCAAGCAATACTAGGGATTTATCAAAATATCTAGGAACCGTGAAGGATGCAAAAGGAAAAGAAACAAATGATATAATCGAAGTATTCAATAAGATTTATGAATATGATGGATGGCCGTACTATCCAGGACTTCTCGGTCCACTCGGTCCAAACGATAGGCGTGTCACTCTGATATCTAAGCTAATTGACGGGATGGTTCAAGCTAAGCTTCACCCCGCAGGTTCAGACCCGGCCGCTCCCTTTTATTTAAATATACGAACTGTTCCGGCAGATACGAAAACAGCAGTTTCTTGGAGTTCTCGAATAGAGACTATCAATACTAGTATTTATGTATATTCTGATGTCAATGCAACCAATCTGGTAAATACCTTTGAACTAAAAGATGCTTTGGCATCAGAAACACATAGCCTTACCCTTACTGGACTGATACCGAGCACAAAATATTGGTACCGCATTTCGACAAAAATATCCCAACCAAACGGACAGCCCGGTGGAACAACATTAGTCGACAACCTTTCTGATATAGCCAGCTTTACTACACTTGTCGCAACCGACCCGAACCCTACGCCAGATCCTACACCAACCCCAGATCCTACGCCTACGCCAGATCCTACAATCCCAGGCGCAATAAAAACTATTGGTGATTTCTTTGATAGATTTAATGGTACGGATTCGAACAAAAACCTAGGAGATGTAAATAATGGGGTTAGAGATCTTACAAAGCTAATTCAAACTTTTGGAACTATTTTGTTTAGCATTATGATTCTTTATAGTGCCTTTCTCTACGTCAGCTCAATGGGCGATCAGGCAAAAGCAGAAACCGCCAAGAAAACATTTATCTGGGCTATCGTTGGGTATGTTTTAATTGGCCTTGTGACAATATTTGAAACTGTCATAAAAAATACTATAAAAAATTAAAGGCAATCTATATATGGCAGGTTGCCACGCAAGTTCACTCACAATGACGTATTAATTTTAAGAAATGACTGTATACTATACAGTCATTTCTTATTTATACTAATATATCCCTCTCGATTAAGATACGATAATTCACGCTAAAGCGTGGTCTACGTTTATGTCCGTAGTGCAAGCTTTAGCTTGTCGTATTCACACTGGAGCAAGTAGGAATATTTGTAATCTTATCTATAATCTCTCTGAACATCTTTTTTGATTATAATCCTTACTTGGTGTAAAACTTTGTATCGTATCTTTTCATTCACATAATCAAGCAAATTTTCTGTCTCCATCTGCATCTCTGACGCGGCAGAGGAAGATGAGACAGCAATCTTCAGAGTGCCATTTAGAAAAGAGATTGGGACAAAACGTCCCTTTCCCCATTGTTCGGCATAGAAACAAATCTCTGAGCCTTGTGTGACCTTTCGCATGCCCTTCTTGGCCAGAGATATGTGCATTATCTTGTCTAATTTATCCATTGTGAGATAGCTCGATTATTTGTGCATTTTTAATTAATTTTGGCGATAAATGATTTAGGTCTGTCGTTGTCATCACCGTCTGATAAGTCGAAACTAAGACACTAAGCTTTGCTCGACGTTCACTATCCATTTCTGAAAAAACATCGTCCAGCAGCAAAATAGGTTTGACGTCAGTCCCTTCGCTAAGGAATTCTAGCTCAGATATCACAAGGGACAAAACTGCGGAACGGATCTCCCCCCTCGATGCATAATTCGCCATGTTATATTTATTAAGTTTGAAAATTAGCTCGTCTCTGTGTGGGCCAATCGTTGTGTGATTCGAACAAATCTCGCGATACCTGTTTTCTTTTAATTTTTCCAGAAAATCATTTTTCGAGTTATTCAGATATTCGATATTTAGGACATCTTCAATTTTACCAGATATTTCAGAATAAAATTGTGGTATAATTTTATTAATAAAGTTTATTGCTTTCTCTCTTTTTTTGGTGATTATCGCACCATGTTTTGCTAACTCTTGATCCCAATACAGAAGCTCATCTTCTCTGTCGCCGACGCAGCGTATCGAATGAAGAAGGGAATTTCTTTCTTGTCTTACCTTCTCGTAAGCAATCAAATGACGTAAGTAGTCATGATCTTTTTGACTAATCATGATGTCTAAGAAACGACGACGGAGGCGAGGCGAGCCGTCAATAAGCTGCATAGTCTCGGGGGAGAAAACGACACTTTTAAGTATTCCAATAAAATCAGATTTCTTTCTAACTACTCCCCTTTCTTTTGCTTGAAAAAGAAGTGAGGGATTTTTTTGGATAAATACTTCCAAGTCTCCCGAGGTTATTCTGGCATAGTCAGACTCAAAGTTTACTAAGTTTCTTTTGTCCTCTTCGCGAAAAGAACGACAAGACGAGATTAGAGATATCGCCTCTAGGATATTGCTTTTACCGACACCGTTTGGACCTATAATTGCTGTCACCTTTTTAAACTCTACGGTGATTTTATCGTGATTACGAAAATTTTCTAGCGTCAGCGATTTTAGCATGATTAAATTTCTATTGTCCTGTTGTTTGTCATCCTGAACTTGTTTCAGGATCTTATAACCGTATAAATAGCGACGGGATCCTGAAACAAGTTCAGGATGACAAGCCTAAAAACTAAAAACTACCCACTAAAAACTAGAGGCCTTAGTTCTCTACCTTCAGCGGCATGATGATGTAGACATACTCTGTATCTTTTTCGCTTTTTATTACGCCCGGCGAGGTATTATCGTTAAACTCCAGAACTACGTTGTCATCGTTTATCACGTTTAGCACGTCTACTATATATTTCGAATTGAAAGCAATTTCTAGACCATCCCCTACTACTGGACAATTTATTGAGGACTTCGCGCTGCCGTTCTGGCTAGCAGCAGAGAGGATGCTAATTTCGTTTTTCCCCACTACCATCTTCACATTGTTATTTGCTGTGTCCTTTGCAAACAAGGACGACATTTTCACCGCCGAGACAAAGTCTACTTTCTTCACTGTAACAATAGTTTTGCCAGCAGCCGGAATGATCTGAGTGTAGTTTGGGAAAGATCCTTCGATCAGTCGCGAAATTATGTATGTATCCCCTACTTTAAAAGAGATTTGATTCTCAGCAGCAGAGATCTGAACGTCGTCGACAGAAACTGTCGGCATGATGCGGATAACTTCGTTGATAGTTCTGCTTGGGACGATAATCTTGCTGTCATTTGTGTTATCCGTCACAGCAAGCTTCTTCTCGGCAAGTCTATATGAATCAGTCGCAGCCAGCGTCAGATTTGTTCCTTCAAATTGGAAGAACACACCAGCAAGAACTGGTCTCGTCTCATCTGTCGCAGGTGCGATACCAACCTTGCGCAGTGCGTCAGAGAGAAGCTCTTTGTTCACCGTGACATTATTTGTCTTTGGTGGCTCAGGGATAGTTGGGAACTCCTCTGCGGCAATTCCATGGATCGAAGCCTCATAGTGATCCGACTTCAGTGTTGCGACAGTTCCTACTGTGGATATCTCGATAGACTCATCCTTATTGTTCAGCACGAAATCCGACAGGAGCTTCGCAGGGAGTGTGATATCCCCTTCTTCCTCTATTTTACCTATACTCTTTGTCGTTATCCCCACCTCTAGGTCGGTTGCGGAAAACTTCACCTGACTCTTCTTCGCACTGATCAAGATATTACCAAGAACTGGTAATGTCGTTCTGTTGCCAACGATCCGGCTTGTCATGTTCAGCGCCTTAGCAAAGTTTGATTGTAAGATTGTCGCTTTCATTTGTCTCCTATTTTTAGCTTTATCCACAGTTATGCACTTACCTGTGTCTAATTAATGAATTATTATGTGTCGTTTTATCCACCCCTAGACTATCAATTTTTGTCGTTACTTTATACCCTGTGGATATGTCGTCTTTTCCGTCACTTGCCTGTGTATAATTACCTGTTTTTTCCACATATCCCCAGTTTTATTCTATACATTTTGGCGACAATTATTTCTGTACACAAGTTATAAACAGTTTATATACCCGGTTTATCCACTGTTTCCTGACCGATTTTGTCGCTCTAACGCGTCATATTTTGAGTTATCCACTCTGTCCACAGCCCTTACTACTACTACTAATTTTATAAGCTATATAAATACTACCCCGTAATCCAAAATATGTTTTGTAATTTTTCTGGTTTATCTAGCCGAATAATCAAGGAATATATTTAATATTTTTATATAAGCTAAAGATCTGTTTATCTAGTTATAAATTGTGAATATCTTTTCTTTAATAAAATTTATATCATCTTTTAAACGGTTATCTGTGGATATATTTTTTTGGACTTTCTCACATCCATGCATGATAGTCGAATGATCTTTGCCACCCATCTTACGTCCAATCTCTGGGTAAGATAAATTACATTCATGACGGAGCAAATACATTATTGTTTGACGAGGGGTAACTAATTCTTTTGTTCGCTTTTTTCCAAGTAATTCTTCAATTGGAATTCTATAATATTTGTGGACTTCTCGGATGACTAGTTCTGGGGTTATGAACTGTTGCTTCTCTTTTACGATGTTGCTTAGCACTTCGACGGCTTTGGACTCTGTCATCTCTGTATTTGTCAGCTCACAAGTCGCTATAAGCTTGTTTAAGGCACCTTCTAGCTCTCGGACGGAGGATTTGACGTTTGTCGCGATAAAAGTGATTATATCGGGATCTAGGATCTTGTTTAGTTTCTTCGCTTTGTCCCGAAGTATCGCCTCCCTAGTTTCTAGATCTGGATAGCCAATGTCACAAACCATTCCCCCTTCGAAACGAGTTTTCAAACGAATTTCTAGGCCCTTTATATCTTTTGGAATTCTATCCGAAGTAAGCACCACCTGTTTTCTGTTTTGATGGAGGTGATTAAACGTGTGGAAAAATTCATCCTGTGTTTGCTCTTTTGTCGATAAAAACTGAATATCATCGATAAGTAGCAGATCGACACTTCGGTACCGATTCTTGAAATCTTTTGCTTTGCCAAATCCTGAGCCAACTGCTTGGATAAAATCGTTTATAAACGTTTCAGTGGAAACATATAAGACCTTTTTTTCCGGATATTTCTTCAGGAATTCATGGCCGATTGCCTGCATCAAGTGCGTCTTACCAAGTCCTGATTCGCCGTAGATAAAAAGGGGATTATAGAGATTTCCAGGCTTAGAAGAGACTGCTTCAGCCGCGGCACGAGCCAGCTGATTAGACGGACCAACCACGAAATTATCAAATGTATAATCTTCTTTTAGACTGGTGTTTTGCGGTAATTGTTGGATATTTTCAGTAACCACTTTTTGCACAGACTTATCCACAGGGGTGTGGATAACCTTGGATTTATCGAAGCTTATAACCTGCTCTGGTTTTGGGGCAGCTATCTTAAATTTTATTTGGGTTAGAGGTTCGTCTGCCTGGGTCTGGAGGACTCTTTGGATATCTTTTAGGTACTTCTTTTTCAGCCAATCTTCCACGAAAAAAGTCGGTACTCCGATCGTGAAAACACCTTTTTTATACTCATAGATAAAAGTATTTCGAAACCATGTTTCAAAGTTTGCCCGTGACAAACTAACCTGTAGTTCGCCGAGGACTATTTTCCATACTTCTATTAGGTCCATTGTTTCGCCTGACTGTTATTATTATCAGTGAAAAATATAACAAGTTATCCACAGGGTATGCAATACAACGCTAATCGTAGCATATTTTACGAACGGTAGAAGTGATTAATTTGTTTATTAAGTGGCGGAAGGGCTTCCGCATTCCGCGAAGGCGGAAGCAGGGACGCCTGCTTCGTTAGCAAACGAATGCGGCGAGAGAGGGGAGACTTGAAGTTTTTAGTCGATAGTTTTTGGTTTTTAGTTCGACACAAATAGCCCGCGCTTAAATGTGTATAAAACAAGCTAAAGCTTGAACTACCGTTTGTTCGTAGACCACGCTTCAGCGTGTTTAAGACAAACTAAAGTTTGGACTACGTTAAAGTAAGTAGCCCGCGCTTCAGCGTGTTTAATTCCTCCTCCAGTTTTAAGAAAGCAAGCTCATTCCCTCCATTCAGGTCTAAACTCTCACTCTGCCACTCCGTTGCTCTATCTCTGCCACTTACACCCTTGATTTAATCAGAAAATAATGTTAAGATCCCTCTTGTATGAAAATGACTTACCAACCAAACAAACGAAGACGACAAAGAGTTCACGGTTTTATGGAACGAATGTCGACATTGAACGGCCGCAACGTTTTGCGAAGACGCCGGTCTAAGGGCCGCAAACTCTTAGCTGTTTAATGAAGACAAAAATGAGCGCAGGCTCATTTTTTTGGTATAATACTATGTGTAATACGTAGACCACGCTTCAGCGTGTTTGTTGCAAGCTAAAGCTTGGGCTACGATACAGAAGTCGACCAAAGACTGTTCTAAATAATCAATTCTATAATCTAGAATGCTAAACAAATCTCATAGAATCCAGCATAACAAAGAGTATCAGCGAATTTATAAAGATTCGAGACCGATATATGTTGGAAACTTAATTCTTCGACTCAAGAAAAATAATCTTAGTGACACTGATAAATCAGTTACAAGGTTTGGTTTTGTTGTATCCAACAAGATCGATAAGAGAGCGACGAGAAGAAACAATCTGAAGCGCAAGCTCAGGGGAATCGCCGATGAGTTGCTATCAGAGATAAAATCTGGTTATGATATAGTCTTGATAGTAAAAAATAATTACGCTTATCCTTACGACTATGATTTGATCAAGAAAGATTGTGTCGCAGGGCTCACGAAGCTGCAAGTATATGATGCTTAAGAAATTCGTAATTAGTATCATCGTTCTTTATCAAAAAACTTTGTCGCCGGATCATGGCTTTATGAAAAGTCGCTATCCTGGTGGATATTGCAAATACGAGCCTTCTTGCTCGGAGTACTGTCGACAGTCCGTAGAGAAGCATGGTGTCGCCAAAGGCAGTGTGAAGGGGATTTGGCGCATTTTACGCTGTAATCCTTGGAGTAAGGGCGGGAAAGACCCAATAAATTAAATTATCAAATATCAATTATCAAGTTTCATTTAAATATCAAGTTTTCAATTTTCAATAATTGAGAATTTAGTAATTTACTTGAATATTGATACTTGATCATTGATCATTAAACAAAATTTACAATGAAACAATTTTTCTTTACGATTCTTTATCAGCCTTTTTACAATCTACTCATCTTTATTGCCTGGCTTATTCCCGGTCACTCTGTTGGATGGGCGATCATTGCGCTCACCGTAATTATTCGTCTCGCGCTTTTGCCGTCATCCGTCAAGACTGCATATTTTCAGGTCAAAAATATGGAGCTTCAGCCAAAGGTAAACAAGATTAAGGCCGAGATCAAGGACTCTGTCGAACAGAATAAGGCAATCATGGAGCTGTACAAACAAGAGGGCCACTCTCCTTTCGGTTCATGTCTGCCAACTCTAATACAGCTTCCAATTCTTATAGTTTTGTTTAGTGTTTTCAAGAGCGGCTTGAATCTTACAGGATATAAGGATCTCTACGGCTTCACCATGAGGCCTGAGACAGTCAATACTATGTTTGCGGGATTCGACATTACCCAGCCAGATCCTTGGGTTCTCCCTATCGTCGCTGGTGTACTTCAAATGTTTCTCTCTCTGATGACAATGCCAAAGAAGGATAAAAACGAAGTGAAATCAACTGAGCCAGATCCAATGGCGATGATGAGCAAACAGATGATTTTCTTTGCACCACTTATTACTGTTTTCTTTGGCCGAACGATGCCAGCCGCACTTGTAATCTACTGGATCGTCACGACAATATTTAGCATTGGTCAGCAATACTACGTTAATAATAAAGTTAAACAACAAAAGCTTACTGGCAAACCCCTTATCATTGAGCCAGTAAAAACGACAAAGGTAATTCAAGCCAAAAGCGTTGAAAAAGTCGAAGCGAAGCCAGCGCCAGCGACAAAAAAGACTATGATGGAGCAGGTGATGGCAAAACGACTCGACAATCAGGAGAAAAAAGCCGGTGTCAACGTGACTGTAAGGACTAAAAAATCAAGCTCGAATAAATGGTAAAGACGCTGTCATCCTGAACTTGTTTCAGGATCCCGTCGCTATTTAAACAGTTATAAGATCCTGAAACCACCCTTCGCCAAGGTTACGGAAGTGGCACGGCAAGTTCAGGATGACAAAAAAATTGTAATAGCACATATAAAAAAACGACATTAACAATGTCGTTTTTTTAATGGCGGAAGGTAGAGGATTTGAACCTCTGAGGATATTGCTACCCAACTGGTGTTCGAGACCAGCGCTATAAACCACTCTGCCAACCTTCCACTAATCTCTCTCATAATGTAGTTACTCTTCGACTCCGTGTCGCTAGCGGGTGGAGAAGTATATTGCAACAGTTCTCCACAAGGTCGAACAATAAATCTCGAACAGTAATTCAAAGAGCATCGATATGATATCAAAAATTTATTAATTAGACAACGAGGCCAATCTTAAATATAATAAAACTAATTAAATTCCCATAAATCTAATAAAAACAAGGAGCGGGTATGGTAAATATTGATAATTTGCTGACGAATATTTCTAGAGAGCAAGAGGAGCTTCATGCTCAAGAAAGAGCAAAAAAATTAGAACTGGGATATATAAAGCTGACAGGCTACCCACTCACGAAAGAAATGCTGGACCTTATACCTGAGCTAGATGCTGTCCGTCTACAAATCGTTCCATATCTAAAAATAGGCAACCAACTTCGCGTCGCCGTCATAAATCCTACAGCTGAGATCGATGAGTATTTAGTCAAAATCGGGCAGACTGTTGGCCTGAAACCAGTAAAATTTCTAATGTCGCAAACTAGCTATCTCTATGCAATTAGTTTCTATGAAAAATTCAAACAAGAGGAGATGACGAAGACGATTCATCGTCAGCAAGAAGTACAAGAAGAGACAAACTACGACGTTAAAGACATTCGAGGTGCCGCCGAGCTTGCAAAGCGCGCTTCCACGACAAAGCTTCTAGACACTTTGCTTATTGGCGCTGCAAAACTAAATGCTTCAGATATTCATCTCGAACCAAGTGAAAAAGAGTTTCTTACTCGCTATAGAATTGATGGCGTTTTGCAAGATATCGTTCGTCTTCCCCTGCTGCAATACAGACAAATTATTTCGCGCATAAAGTATATGTCGAAGCTGCGCATGGACATGAATGATCAGCCGCAAGATGGTCGTTTTTCTTTCATGATGCCGGGTGAAGAAGAGCTCGATTTTCGTGTTTCTATCATGCCATCAGCTTTTGGTGAGTCCTTAGTCTTGCGTCTCTTAGGACAGGAGAAAGCAGTTCTGACTCTGGATACGCTTGGTTTTCGTCCTGAAGCACTCGCAATTATCAAGGAAGAAATATCTAAGCCTCATGGCATGGTGCTTACATCTGGACCTACTGGAAGTGGCAAATCTTCCACTCTTTATGCTATTTTAATGCAGCTGAAAAAGCCTGGAATTAAAATAATTACGCTAGAAGATCCAGTAGAATATAAAATTGAAGGAATCGAACAAAGTCAGGTAAAACCAGGGGCTGGTTACGAATTTGCAGATGGTCTCAGAGCCTCCCTGCGCCAAGATCCTGACGTTTTAATGGTTGGTGAGATACGTGATGGCGAAACGGCCGAAATAGCCGTACAAGCGGCTCTGACGGGTCATTTACTTTTGTCCACTATCCACGCGAATTCTGCTCCAGCTGTTTTCGCACGTTTCTTAGAAATTGGAGTTCAGCCATTCCTTCTTTCGGGCTCGATAAACCTGATAATGGCTCAGAGACTTGTTCGCAAAAATTGCACATTTTGTCAAGAGAAATATGCTCCCCATCCCGAAATTTGGGAGTCAATAAAGACAATTCTGGCTCCAATAAAATCTCGCCTGCCACAAGAAATAATTAATAAAATTGACACGAATGATTCGACACTGATTCATGCTAAAGGATGTGAGAAATGTAGCACGACAGGCTTCACCGGCAGACAAGTTATCGTGGAGATGATAACTCCAGATGAAACCATCGAAGTTCTAATAGCAAAAAAAGCGACAATTTCTGAGTTCGAGAAAAGCTCCAGAGAGAATGGTATGATCACGATGGAGCAAGATGGCCTAATGAAGGTACTGCAAGGCACGACAACGATAGAAGAAGTTTGGCGCGTCACGAAGAGCTAAGTTTATAGTCTTTAGTCGATAGTTTCTAGTTTTTAGTTTAGATCTAAGCATCGTAGCTGTCATTCTAACTCTCTGCCCTTTAGTCGCGTCGTAGCTGTCATCTCGGGCGTAATGGTCAAAAAGTGTGTCTTTTCTCACGCTCAGTTGATCTGGAAAATTGCGCGCTTTAATGAGACACTTCGTTAATGTACACAAAAACGTCCCAAAAAATGTCCAAAGTGCGGTGAAAAGTTTATCATAAAAAATGGTCTTCTAAAATCCGGAAAGCTAAGGTGGCGCTGTAATAGCTGCGGTAATTCGTTTTGCCGCAAACGATCAGATATTAAACAAATCAATGAATCAGTTTGGCTTAAGAAGTGGGTAAAAGAAGGCTATACGGTTAAACAATTAACCGACCTGTCTGGCTACAGTCGCAGCAAGATTAAAAGAATATTGTTAAGGAATTTGGAAACAGATCCTCCTCAAAATAAAGATTTCTCAAGAGCAAAATATCTTATCTTCGACGGGAAGTATCTGTTTGGGCGCAAGTACTGCCTCTTGGTAATCATGGATGCCACAACAAACAAACCTGTCTCTGGCATTATCGCCAAGGCCGAAAATCAGACCAATATGATGTCCTGGCTGGATTCTCTTAAACAACAAGGCCTCAACCCAGTTGCAGTGACCACAGATGGCAAACAAACAGCTGTTAGAGCATTTAGGAGCGTATGGCCGAGTATCATTACCCAGAGATGTCTTTTCCACATAAAATTGCAAATTCAAGCGTGGGTCAGAGCCAAGCCAAAATATGAATCAAGCAAAGCCATCGCTCGTCTTGCTGGAAAAATTGATCAGGTAAAAACGAGATCGGACATCGAAGATTTTAAAGATGAGTATTCAAGAACAAGAGTAGGACACAAAGATGAGCTTAACAGCTTCAAATCGGATCATCCAATTCAGAGCGATACCTTGAGAGCCTATAGTCTATTTAAAAATGCTTTGCCATATTGCTTTTTCTACCTAGAAGACACATCAATCGTTCACACTTCTAACGCATTGGAAGGATATTTCAAGCAGATTCAAAATATTAAAGGATTTAAACATTGCGGATTAACCGAAGACCACCTCTTTAGATTCATCGTTTGGAAACTATATTTTGACGGATAAAAAACACACTTTTTGACCATTACGCCCGAAATGACAAGGCTCTATTGTCTTGATTCTAAACTCTAAGCCCTAAAACCCGAGTCCTAGTTATTTAACCAATCCAATAGCAAATGTTCCGACTGTTCGGACAATGACATAAGAAAGAGAAACTATAACGATACCAATAATTACGTTTATAAGCCCCATCTGGGCTTTTTTCGCTTGTTCAGCGTTGCCAGCCGAAGTAATGTATAGGATTCCGGAATAGACTAGATATAAGAAGGCTAAAACGCCGGCTATCATCAGATAGACATTGGAGCCGTTTGCAATCAGCTTTTCTAGAGTTACGTTGTTATTGGAAACGGGAGTAAATAAATTTTGTAGGTCGTTTGTGTTCATATATGTAATATTTTTCTAATATAATTATATCCCATAATGATATCTGTGTCAACCTTATGCTGTCAGATAATCTAATTAGATATTTTTCTTCCAGACCTCCGCTTCGCCGTCATCATAAAGTTTTTCCCATAGCTGATTTCTCTCTAAATAAGTTGTAAGATCTGACTTCTGACTAAACATGGAAAGATCCATTTTGCCAAGGTGGATGTAGAAAAAATCATCAAATTTGGATAGTTTTGTTGGCTCATATTTTTTTATTAGAATCATAGAAATTTCGTATTTCTCTAAATTTGAATCAAGCTGCTCGTCAGTTCCAGTAAAGAAATCATTATAGACTTCAAGTATGCATTTCTTCTCATCGACAAACGAGTTTGGATTTCTGCCATCGATAAACACTTTTAGCTCTGGATGAGTCCAAGTTTGGTATCCACCCCAGCCATAATTATTTAGCAAATTTCCTTCGCTTGGCTTGTTTAATGAGACGAAATCCAAGGCTTTTTTAGGATAGGTTTTATCCATATCAAAGATATTTTCTGTGAAACTAAACGGCGTGATATTTTTTGCAAAAGAAAGTGCGACGACAACAAATACGATGAGAGAGACATATTTTACTTTCTGAAAATCCACTTTTAGGTTTCCATAAAATTCAGTCATGGCAGTGCCTAAATATGGTGCAGCGAGTAGAATGAAAACGGGAAACGCACGTAGTGCTGTCACGCCAAGATACAAATACAGTGCAAGCATCACCAGCTCAGCTTTTTTTAGCTTTTTCCAGTAGCCATCTATCGTGAACATAAATACGGCAATGGATAAAGGTAGGATTACTTCTATCCAACGTAAAGGGTATGTGTATATCGGCAGCCACTCTGCAATATGATTTCTGTAGTATGGACTAGTCCAATAAGTAACAATATATTTCCAATACTCGATACCGTAGGGACTTGTACAAAAAGATAGCACAAGTATCAAAGATAGCAGAGACATTTTTTTTATAGAATTTATTCTATCTGTTTTGTTAAATCGAAGAATACTAAGTTCAAGCAAGAAAGGAATCGGCGCCAAGGTCAGGAAGCCGCCATGAAGGCTGGAGCCAAGGGCAAATATGAGAAAATAATAGGTGAGTCGGAGCCAAAAAGACTTAGTAGCCTTGAAAATATATGGCAGCAAAACAGTGGCAAGCAAAAGAAAATATTGGAGGCGGATTCCGCAAAAAACCATGCTTGCCGATAGTAGCGAGATGGCTATAATAATGCCAGCGATGTGGGGCTGGACTTTTCTGTATATCATTGTCTTATACAACGACCAAAAGATGATTAATGTAATAGCGAAGAAAAAAAGTACCAGAAACCAATAGCCTATGTGATTGTAAGATAAGTATAATAAAATATCGGAAAGCCACTGGTGGTCAATTGTAAAAGTGCTCGAGAAATAATTGTAGCCGACAAAGCTATCTATTAAGTGCTTGCTCTGAACCATTTCCTTGCCAAGGGAAAGATGCCAGCCAAAATCTGGATCAAGACTAGGATAAGTTTTTAGCCACAAAAGGCCCACAAGGATAAAAATAATATAAAACATAATAAAAATAAGAGATAAGCTTTTCTTATCTCTTATTTAATCACAAATAACTATATTTACCAATTTGTATTATACAGCTAAGTTTGTTTGTGTTGTGCCACTTACTGCACCGATGATAGCCCATGCAGCAACGATGATGATGATACCAATGATTGCGTTGATAATGCCCTGTTGACCCTTCTTAGCTGAGTCAGGATTGCCTGCTGCTGTAAGATAAAGGATACCTGAGTAAACCAAGTAGATGAAGGCGATCATACCAGCAACAAGAGCAATAAGGTTTGTGACGCTTCCAAACAAAGTCGTGATATTGCTTGTAGTAGAGTCTTTTGATTCCAAATTCTTAAGAACAACTGCGGCCTGCGCCAAATTAACTAAATTCATCATATTTCCTCCAAAAATTATAAACTATACTGCCAAATTTGTGCTTGTTGTGCCGCTTACTGCACCGATGATAGCCCGTGCAG